>JAABUP010001517.1_pt1 | contig 48738 bp, 60 predicted proteins | sample 5559201 | NCBI WGS metagenome assembly JAABUP01 (sample SAMN10711887, study PRJNA513373) | rock metagenome | isolation source: Antarctica rocks | place: Antarctica | reverse complement strand
ACATTGCTATGCTGAAGTCCTGCCATCGTCACTCAGAACTCGTCTGAGCTATAGCACGCCAACGACTCAGTACAGCAACCAGACCAGATCAAGAAAACACACATAAGCTACACAACACAACTATGATACAAGAAAAAAAATCACTTGGTCTGCCCATGAACTTTCTGAGCGACCCATGCCAGACCCTCCTGCAGACCCTCCCCTGTTGTAGCACATGATGACTGTATATGATAGCTGTGAGTCTTGATGGTGTGCAGTCCCAAGCATTCACTTAGCTCTGCTGGCCTCATGGCATCTTTCAAATCTTGCTTGTTTGCCAACACCAGCAGTGCTGCGCCTGACAGATGTTCATGGCCCAACAAGCTGAATAGCTCGTTCTGCAAGCAGTTCACCAAATCTTTTGGGAGAGGTCAAGATTTGTCACAGCAAAGAAACAGCACCACATGACCATGATTGGCCACAATGTCAACAAAATGCAGAGCATGCAAAGATACCTTTGCTATACCAACGCGTGCTCTGTCAGTGCTGTCTACCACCATAATCACAGCATGTGCTGCTTTGTAATAAGTCTGCCAGGATGGTCTTAAGTTTGCCTGCCCTCCCAAATCCCATACCTTCACCAAGGAGGTGCTAAGTAAATTCCAGAGCGCAAAACACAAGCACAACATTCACTGGCAAAACCACGCCTCTACCTCAAATTGCAAATTCCTGAATGTTATCTGCTCCACATTACTTCCAACTGTGGGATGTGTTACCACTGCTTGACCGAGGTGCAAGCGATACAAGGTTGTCGTTTTGCCGGCGTTGTCCAAGCCTACGAGAACCAGCTTGTACTCCTGATTTGGAAACCAATAAGAGTAGAATGAGCTCCAGGTCTGTCCCATGCGAGGCAGTCTTGGGGCCGGTGGAGTCTGCAGTCTGCGGCTGCTGCCAACGGTCACCCGCACGCGATCTTCTAACCTTCGTCACCGCCTGCTCCACAGTCCAGGCTTTGGATGCCGAACACAGGTACGTGTAACACTTTTCTGAGAGCACAGATCAATCAAAGGTGCTCGCGATTCTCTGTATACGTTGCTCGTTGTGCAACTTTGTTCGGTCAAACGGGCTGAGTCATATCACGTGGAACGCTGGTGTTTGTGCTGCTCTTTACACTGCTGCAACTATACGGGCTGCACCAACAGTGGCGATGGCGACATCTGCTCTGTTGCTTGAGCCATGTGTCAGCTACCAAACACCTTTTGCGTCGCCGATGACCCGGCACAGACCAAGGTTTATAGTGCCTGCACTCGCTGCGAGACGCATTCGTCGCGGGTGTGGTCGACATTCGTCGCAATGTTGTGCGTGTGTCAACGAGCAGATGCAGATCGCCAATGGGTCGGACACAGCTTCGGAGCAGGGCAGGCTCTTAGATCGTACACCTGTGAATAGGAGATCACTGGGAGTGGCCGCTCTGATACTGAGCTTAATGACTCCTCTGCAAACACTGGCTGGTGAGTGAGCAAGCATGCAAGGTAATTGCGCATCGATCAGACCCCACCCTATAGTCCAATTCAATGTCTGGAAGTTCTATAAAATTTTGACCACAAGGTTGGGCATGCAGAAACAAAAGGACTGAGTCAACAACCAGGTCTCGTTGAGTACGTAAACCCCAAGCAAGGGTATCGAATAGACCGGCCTTCCTCCTGGGAACAGACCAGCAAGGCAGGTGCAGATGTGCTGTTTGCTGACCCTGCCAAGAAGTCCACAACAATTGGCGTTACTGTCAGCCCCATCAAGATTGCTGGACTGGAACAATTTGGCGATGTGGAAACAGTCAGAAAGAAGCTGATGAACACTGAGAAGCAAAAGGTACTGGAACAACTGTGCACCAGCCTTCAGACAAGATTGACACCCAGCTCATGCAGAATCTGAAACCATGGTGCATGAGTGCAGGAGAGCACCAAGGATGTGACTCTGGTGCAAGAAAGCAGTCGCAAGGGCAAAAGTGGCACCCTTATATATGACATTGAATATGAACTGGACAGCACCAGGGGCCGCAAAAGGATCCTGTCCTCAGTAGGCATCGCTCAGAAAAAGCTTTTCATTGTCAATGGTAATCTAAAGTGTGATGCTTCCGGCTGCACTGATTCAGATGGTAGGGACATTGCAGTCCTACGCCAAGTCGCCAGCACCTTTGACATTATCTGAAGCAGCTACAGTTTTGCCATCACCCTTGTCACACGGTTTGGGTGACAGGCTGTCTGCATGTTATTTACCATGCATCATGTGATGTCGTGTGCGCGCCACTCTTGCTTGTGCAACTTGGCAGCTGCCACACAGGAGTGCTCGACTAATACTTACGTTTCAGGGTCCAGCCTTTGAACCTCTCAATTTTGCGAGCGCCTTGTGTGTAAAGCTGTGCAAGCGCTAAAGTAACAATAAGCATTGGTGTTAGGCATGCAGTCCTCACATAAGGCAGAGGGCTGATTGTTCCTTTTTGCTTCATGGGCAGTATGTAGTCAAACAGCTGATATACAGACATGCCTTCAGTTGACAAACACATCTGGGTGCACATTGACACATTCTTCTTGACCACTGATGAACAAGCTCGATCATGCTGCAACTAATGTTGGCTGTGCTGATTGACTGCTTTGCCCTTCCTTTGGCTGCTTGCAACCCACCACAAACTCCCTATGGTCAACACAGCACCAGGCTTGCATGGTCTTGCTGGATTTGGAGCTCAAGCTTGTTGATGCAAAAACAAACCGTCCTGATCAGCATGCTTAAGCATGCAGTGTACAGACCTCACCAGAGCACAATTGCTGAAGTTATACCAGACGGTCTATGCTGTAACTTGAATATCAGGGAAGTGCAGTAATAGCCTTGCAGGGTAAGCACTATGCAGCACGTAAAACAATGCTTACACGGGTACATGTTGGTGGCTTCCTTCATGACAAGACAGGAGTAGGCAGCAATACTTACCCTGGGTTGATGGCCACTGACTTGGTAGCATTGTTGGTCTTGTAGATGCCCACAAGCCGGTCTGCCAGCTCAAACATGTTGTTGCGCAGACTGATGATCACAAACTGCGCATTCTTGGTGCGCTCCTTGATGTAGTGTGCAACGATGGACACATTCTTGAAATCTGCAGACACAAGCATGCATCTGGCAACACCCCCAGCTGTCAACTCGCAGATGCAAGCAGGTTTCACCTCAAGACGTATCTGCGTTACTGTCCAGGTTAAACGCAAGCACTGACAGATTAGCAAAACAGATTGAACTCCTGACATGCTTGATTTACCAGGCATGTGCACTTTTGAAGGTCAGCTTGATACATGCTTGCCTAGCTCTGTCTGGCATATGTGGAGATCCCAAACAGTCAAAGGCTGTGCATGAAGCATGGACCAGCCAGGAAGCATACCTAGGGCAGCATCAATCTCATCCATAACATAGAGGGGCGTGGGCTTGTAATGGTGCAGGGCAAAGACCAGGGACAAGGAGCTGAGGGTCTTCTCCCCGCCCGACAGGTTGGCAATGTTCTTCCAACTCTTCTTTGGCGGCCGCACACTGAACACTATACCCTGTACAACCACACACTGCTTGCGGTGGAGATGTCTTTCATGACTAGGATGACAGGGTGGGAGTTGTTGATGCCGTGGGAATGCTTGAGTCATCATGCAAAGCCATGAGCTCAGAAGGCTGCAAATGGAGTCTGCCAGTTGTAAGAATCTACACACTGAGTTGCGCATGCATTGTTCTGAAAGTTGTGACGGTGGCTGCGCTGGTGTGCAGTCACTCAAAGGGCAAAGCCTGAAAGGCAAGCAAAACATAAGGCAATCTGGAAGACAACATCAACTGCCCTGGTGGGTTGCAATTGCCTGCAAGGCTCGGCTCAAAAGGGAGGAACTGAAAGGCAGGTAAATCAAGAGCCAAAAGGCACAGAAGGTAAACGCCACAAGGCAGGGAGCATGCCTCTGAGAAGGGATCCAGGGAGTCCACCAGCTCCAGCTCTGCGTCACCACCCAGAGTGATCATCTGGTACATCTCCTTCAGGCGCAGGCTGATGCAGTTGAAGCCTGCCATGAACTCGTCCAGACGGCGCTTACGCACGTCCTCATGCTCTCGTCGCACCTGCCACACATTGCAACCTACGTTGTGCTCATGCTTGCTTGAGGTCTGAGTTGTCCTAACAAGTCCAGACAAACACTTGGTCTCATATTTTAGATGCGCATAGCTGCTAATACAGTGACAATAGGGATGCCGTTCCAGTGCCATTGTTGTTGTGCGGTCTAAGCAGTTTGACCCTCTTCTCAACTCCTGGCCTTCCTGACCCCCCCTCCTCTCCCCTCTTGCCATGAAGGTTCTCAGTGCCGGTGCTCACATGACAGCCCCTTGAGCTTCTTTGGCAGCAGTTGAGCTTGTTGCTGTGAGAGACACACATACTGCACAATGCCATACCACTGACAAGCTATATGCATTTGTACTGCAAAGTGCAGTTCCAGCTCACATTGTCGCGCTCCGCAGTGGCGGCCTCAAGGTCGCCGACTCGCTGAGCATACTCGGCCTCCTTGGCTTGGAAAGCAGCAATGGCAGTCATGTCTGGGTTCATCCTGCCCAGCTCCTCCTCTAGCATGGCTACCCTGTGCACCACCCAACCGCATTTGAAGCCTCTCATTGCGACAGAAGCAATGTTGATGCCGCATGACATTGAAGGTTGGGAGCAATGAGCCTTCTGTGACTTCAATGTGCGTTTGTGTTGCATGCATCCATGACCTGTGGTGCATTGTTGGGCAGTGCGCCTCAATACACGCTGTAGCCTGCTATTCACTATGGTGAGCACAAGCTTGCAATTGTGGCTAGCCTCAGAAAACAAAACTGAAGACAACTTGGCTCTCCCTGCTCCACCCAAATCATGACCTGCTCGACTGTACTCTACAGCAAGGGGTTCACAACTGCTTGTAGCTAGCGACAAAGACTACAGCTGCTTTACTGCCAAGTTCTGTCTCAGGTTCAGGCAACATCTGGCCCATGGCGGGCAGCATACTTTGAGCAGCATGAGAACATTTGCAAAAGGCATGAACTGTCAGCAACAGCAAACAGAGCCGTTTACCTGTATTCCAGCTGCTGTACATTCAGCTGCAGCAGCTCTTCTTCTTCTAGAGTGCCGACCAGTACCTCATCACCTGCAGAGCAGCAACAATGCCAGTCTGAGCCAGATTGGCAGTACACACAGACACTCTGATTCACGCAGATAATGAATTGCAAAACAGAGCACAACGGAATTTGCTGAACCAACACAAGAAGCCACATTGGGCTGAATACTGATGACAGACTCACACAGTTGGTATGCATTCCAGCAGAATACCTTACAGCTGCTGTACCTGTCTAAAGCATTTTCACACTGCATCATGCAGTCTGCATCCAAGCATTGCCGCTGTAAGCTTCTATGCAGCTTGCATGCATGAGCAACTCAAGCAACATCTCAGTCCAGACACACACGATGAGTCAAAGCCATGATGGTCATCTGGCATTGCACAGACAACTGGTGCTGGCTTGTCTCATGCTACTACAGCCACCCTTCATTTTCATTGTATATATATTGTCATCTTTTGGTCCAAATCAGCTTTGTGGGCGTGTTTTTTTGCCCTGAAGCAACTGAAATGCAGCGGTGTGAGCACCAGCCGCAGTGAAGATGTGCAGCAGCAGGAGAGGCCCACCTTCAATGGGGAACTCTGCCAGCTTGGCCTGCACATCCTTGTCCAGCGCTCGCCACTTCTTGAGCTTGGCAGCCTCCTCCTTGTGGCTGTCCCTCAGGTCCCTCAAGGTGTTGTCCAGCTCCACCTCCACTTGTCGGATGATGCCCACCTGCAAGCAGCTACTATTTTCCTTTTCGTTATCAAGGGATAGGTTCTTCCTTTCTTGCTCTTCTCTTTTTGTTTTGGGTATTCAACCAAGATACTTTAGACAAAAACTATCAACACAAAACTAGCAACAAATTTTGCAGCAAGTCGCAGGGTTTGCTGGTGCACATGGGGCCCACAGGTCAATGCCTCCTAGGGTGGGCCTTCCTAGGGAGAGAGAGAGAGAGAGACAGCTGGTGTATTGTAATGCTCAAGACATGACTACCATGATTGTTACAAGCTGTATGACAGAGCTGCAAAACCTGCCTAGGTACACTAGTAGGCAAGGTAGTAGGCAAGTTAGTAGGCAGGTTAGTAGGCAAGGTATCAGGCAAGGTAGTAGGCATGTGCCATAGGTAGGCAAGGCAGGAAGTAAGGGCCTGCATAGGTATGCAAAGTAATAGGCAAGGTGGTGCCCAAGGGACATGGGCAAGACAATGTAGTGTGTGATGTCATACTAGATGCACCAGATGTGAAATAGCCTAAGACTGTGGCTGACTGCAGTCACTGACCTTACTGCATTATGCTGAATCTGCTTTTGTGCAGGGCTTGGTCCTCTAATACTGATGGTCACATGTCAGACATACGGAGCAACCCAACTGCATAGTCTGTGACTGGCAATATGACAGGCAGTACCACAAATGTGCAAATCTGCGAGGGGCAACAACGCAGGTGGTTTGCACCCCCAAGACGCTGTGTTTTGGGCAGGTGAAATGCAACATCCCTACCTCTCTGCTCTTTTGCTCAAACTCTCCCCGGATTTCAGCCAGCACCTCCTCTTTCTGCTGCAGCACCTGCTTAGTGTCTTCAGCTGCTTTGAGCACCTTCAGAGCTGCTGTATCCATCTCCTGTTCCACCGTACAGAAGGAAAGATGTTGTCAGGCCGATTCCAGTGGAATTATGCAAACAATGCTGTGTATGGCAGTGCTCATACAATTCAACCTGGTGAAAATGACAGCAATGCAAGGCAGTTCTAGAGCCAGGTATCTGATTGTAAAAACACTATGTTTATAGTACCCATGAGAGGGCTGAGTCAACTTGCAACGCTGTTGAGCATGGTGCCCGCTGGTCTGCCTTCAGCTTCAGCACCCAGGAGCAGATGTGCTGCCACAATGACGTGCTCAACCACTGCTCACACTTGAAGTGAGTTGTCAGCGTGCAGCCAGAACACGCTGACAGAGTCTTGCAAAATGCATAGCATGATACTTGCAATCTGCTATAGTCCTTCTTCTGCAGTCCCTGTTGTCTGTCTGTGCATACCTGCTGCTCTTGTTGCTTGCCCTCCAGGTCAGCATTGGCTTTGTCCAGCTCCTTCTGAGTCTTGATGCAGTCCTTACTCAGCTTCTCAGCCTGCTTGCCGGCAGCTGTGATCTGCACTCTGCCCTTTGTGATCTCACCCTCTGTGTCTGCAATCGCCTGCAAGAAGGACAGAGCTCTTTTGGCTACAGGCAACAACATGAGACAACAGACGTGTTGCAAGCTTCTGCTCATTCTTTTCGTTGTTTGCAGCCCAAGCCACAATGTCCATGTTGTGATCTCAATATTGTCAACAAGGGCGTATCATGTGTGCATACGCATGGGTTCTTGGGCATTTGTGTCTTGCGTCTCAGCTTGCTTGCTGGTTGCTATGGTTTGCATTCTGTCAGTTATGATCACATCTGACTATGCCTGCACTGGTGACGGTTGCAAACTTGGTGGTCAGGAAATAGTCTGATACAATGAGCCACTCAGCTCTGCAGCCAAAAATCAACGATTTGGAACCCACACGCACATGGTGTCTGCGCAGGTAGAGCACTTGTCACTGCCATGGTAAGCAGCCTCATATTCAGATCTTGGGAGCCAAATCAGTTGTTTGGCTCCCAAAATCTGAATATGAGGCTGCTTACCATGGCAGTGACAAGTGCTCTACCTGCGCAGACACCATGTGCACATGCAGATACTCATTGTCTTCCTCCAGCTTGCTGCTGATGGTGGCTCTGTTGTGGGTGGTCTTCAAGCAGTAAGCACACTGTTCATTCTGTGGATTGGCACTGTTCATGTGGCAGATCACACTGTGTGTACTTTCTCACATGCGTATGTTAGTCACCTGCTGCAGCGCAGAAACTTCCTGCTTCTGCTGTTTCATCTTGACCCCTCCTGCATTGTCAATCTGCCCCTGCAGCTTCTCTGCCTGCCCCACCAGGCCCGCTGCATCCTTCTTCAGCTTGGCCAGCTCGGCCTCAGCAGCACTCATCTCCTTCTTCAGGGCTGCCAGCCTGGCTGTGTCTTCTGGCTTCATCTGCATTGTGACCAAGCATCCCTTCCTGCCTGTTACCCTCAAGGGCAGCCAAAGGCACATATGGCACATAACAGGGGTGCCAGTTTGGCAACAGACTGTGTCCAATTGCAGCATTGTGTTGTTGACAGTTGAAGAAAAGACAAGACAAAAATGGACAACAATGCTATTCAATGGTTCAGTGTGGACGATCTTGTACATCCCAGTCCTGCCTGCATCACAAATGCCAACCTTTCATAGCTGTCTCAACTGAACAGCATGTGCCAGCCTGATCAGGGTTTGCTGCAAAGTCATTGTTTTGCTGTCTGCATGCATGCTTGTGAAGCTGCTTTGTGTTGCAGCAGTCTGTGCTGTGCTGCCATTGCCTGAGGAAGATTGCACTGGTCTGGGACATGTGTTGGCAGAGATGACTGGGAACTGACCTGGGCAGCTGATGAGAGCTGAGCCAGGCGGTGCTGAAGATCTGTGGTTTGCTGCCTTGCGGCTGCGGCCTCCAGCTGTAGCTTGGGAATGGCCACCTCTAACCGTGTAACCTCCTTGTGGATGCGCTGTACCTCCGCTGATGCTGCATCACTCCTGGCCTTGGCCTCTTGCAGAGCCTGTACAGTCACAGGGCTTGAAACCCGTGACAATGATCCAATCAGTTTATGTTTGTGATGGTTGCAGTGCTTGTTATGGTACTTGCATTCAATGACTGGCGCAATAATTTGCTGCAAACACCCTGGTTGGGACAGGTTGCCAGCTTGAACTGTTTCTGCTGACCTCTTGAATGCATGTGCAGGCACCGATACAGCACCGAAATTGCAGCGTTGCAACCAAACACCAGCCAAACCTCATATGAGCTTGTTGCTTGTAGAACAGCAACAAAACCCCTTTATGGCACAAATCAACAATGAGCAACATTGGGGCATGCTGTGAAGCAAGCACCATGTGCTGGCAGATGCACTGCACCTGTGCTCCGTGCTCAAGCTCCTGCTCAGCTGCTTGCAGCTCTGCGGCGGCTGCTTGGGTGTCAACAGAGGCAAGAGCAGCTTTGCCAAGGCACATGCGGCCACCTCTGGGCTTGCCTCCACCACCACTCATGGTTCCTGACTCATTGATCATCTCACCCTGGACAACACAAGACAAAGTTCACAGCTGCACTGCACAGCAGGGCTGCGCTCTGTTTGGTGTTTGTGCAGCACATCCAGGTGGCAAAACACATCCTGATGAAGGTGGACCACTTTCCATCAGTATGTCTGAGCCCTGAAATGCTGTGCATACATGCATGAAAATCTGGGCAGGCCCAGCAGCTGTATTGCAAAGCGTGTAGTCGTGAAGTATGACCAAGGCTCTGAAGCTCACGGCAATGTGTCCTGCCTAGCACAGAAAGCATGCATGGTGGGACAACCAACAAAGACACAGCACAATTGCCCAGAAGGCAACACTACTGCTCTCGCGATCAGATTATGGAAAATCTGTGTTCTAGACATGGCATGACTGAGCAAACGCAGCAAAGCCTGACACAACACGCAGCAGGACATTAGGTTGCCTTGTCAAAACTTGTAATACAAAGCGTTTGCTTTGTAGTGCAGCAGAGGCCGCCCAAAGCCTGATGCATGTGGGCAAGAACCTGCAAGGTCAAAAGCCATGCAACGGCAAAGATTTTCACTTCCAGCTGCCAAACAGCCCAAATGACATTCTCCAGTCACCGACCTATCAAAATAGAAAACAGATGTTGTGATGCTTGCAATGCACTGGCCTTTTGTGCCGGCCACAGCTGGATGAGCCATACCTTGATGGTGACAACTCTGCCCCATCTCTTGTCCTTGCCATAGGCTATGCGTGAGGCTTGATCTAGGCTGTCAGCTACTACAGTGTCCCTGAGGGCAAAGTAGAAGGCCAGCCGCACTCGCTCCTCCCTCACACGCACCAAGTCAAACAGACAAGGCACACCTGCATATCATCATGCCACACATGATTGCTTTGCGGATGGTTGTGACGACTGAATGTCTATGTGTGATGCAAGCATGATTGCTCAAATGGTGCGTACAAGGTAGCAACAGCTTGTTGTGGGTAGACAGCCTTGGCACAGACTGTACAGGTGGATTGTGAGTCCAGATGGTTGCATGCAGGTCCAGGGCATCAAGCTCACAGCAACCACTGTGGTTGCGCCCAACAGGTCATAATGCATGCATCAGTGGACTGCTTGCTGCAATCTGCATATACCATAAACCGTGTACCACTGTGCACCAGTAATTGTGTATATGCTGTCCATGCATCACAGTCCATGTAATGTGAGTATAGATTTGGGGTGGAATGCACTGACCTTCAGGGGGCGAGGGCCGTTCCTGCAGGGCTTTAGCAAGGTGCTGCTGCTTGTCCAGAATGAGGAAGGTGGCCACCCCTAAGCCCTTGCGTCTCAGCATCTCCACACAGCACTGGGCAGTGCCAGTGTTGTCTACCACCACGTAGTCCAAGGCGCCACAGCTGGTGGACACTGCTATGTCATACTTGGCATCTATAGCCCCGAGATCCCCTGCATCCCAGTGGCTTGGTCACAGTGCTTTGCAACACCTTGCACAGCTCTACGCAGTGCATGCCTGACGCATGCATTATGTCACAGAATAGTAGCATCTTTTGGAACGTATGCTTGCTGCTTCACCAACACACAAGGTTCCGGCACCCTAGGTGTGTGGTACAGTCATTCAGACAAGCACCCCACTCAATCACTTCGTCATAGGGGGTTGACAACCAGCCAAGGTTGATGATCCGATGGTTAGGCCCTGGTGAAGTCCAAGTAGTGAAGCGCAGTTACGCCTGAAGTTGCTGGTTAGGCAGGTGCTGTGTCCTCACCGAGTCTCCCCAGAATGCCAGGGATCTCCTTGCTAGATTTGGCAGCCATGAGGGCCTTTACAACTGCCCCTTGGGAGGTCTGGGCTTGTGAGTCAGCCCGCCTCTGCTGCACCTTGCCTCGCACATCCTGCAGTGCCTGATTTAGCTTTTCCACCTGTGATGCTGCGCCTGCCTCCTCCTGTTGGGCTGCGCCTACTGCTTGCCTACAGCACACCAAGATATTGAAAATACCATTTAGTTCACAGAAGACATTTCAGAAGACAGCATATAAGATGGCCCAGTGCTGCAACTGAATGTATTACTGGGGACTATCTGCAGCTCGAGAGGCGTTAGCATGCGCATGAGGAATGGCATGTCATCCATGAAAACAACAAGAATGCGATTGTTTGGATTGCCAGAACTGCAGTCAGTCATAGCTGGAGCTGCAGCTCAAGCCTATTGGGCAAAAGGTGATACAGCAACCTTGCATGACCGAATGCAGCAAGGCAATACATGTGTTTTGAAGTTGCTGACAGTACACGAGATGCAGTGAGTTTGTTTTTGAGCCGGACAATGGAGAGCAGGCGCTTACCGGTTATGCTGCAGTTGTGCCTCCATTTGCAGAACCTCCTTGTCCTTGCTGCTAGCACTGCTTGATGCGGTTTTTGCACCCTCCTCTGCATCCTACAACATTACAGCATTACAACATTACTGCATCCTACAACAGTTGTCTGGCCATGGGCAATGCCATCATATGCTGTCTGACAATGTGTGATACCTGTTATTACACTATGGAGGACAGGTTACAGTTCACGCAAGGCAGGCAAAGGCAGGGCAGGTCATGCCAGGGCAAGATCGAGCAGGGCAGGGCAGATCAGTCCCATGCAAGGCAGCCCAGGTTTACAGGACGTGTGGTACACAAAGTGGTACCAAAGCAATACACAGCACGTCTCAGCAACAGAGGGTGAGGGATGAAGCATACCTGGAATCTCTGCTTAGCCTCAGAGTGTGACTTCTGCAGCATGTCCTGCTCAGCAGTGGCCACAGCTAACCTGGATTGAACCTGGCTGATCTGCTGGTCCCAGGGAGCCAGCTGGCGCCTAACCTCCTGCAGAGCCTGGGTGTGCTGCTCCACTTCCCCCCTGACCTCTTCCTGAAGCTGCTGCAACACCTGCTCTTGAGCCTGCAGCTGCTGTTCCAGCTGCTGGGCTTTAGTAGTCAGCTCTGGGAGTCCAGTCTCAAGCTGCTCAGCGTCTGCGCTGCCAGCCTACAAGGACAGGCGAGGTGCAAGTTGCTTAACTTTGAATTGTAACAGGTACACAGGGATGTGACTGCTTGACCGGCCAATCTGCTTTGATGGCTGTGAAGAGAGCACCAGCAAAAAGCAGCAGCAAAAGCATCAGCAGCAGCAGCAGCAGGTGACATGTTTGCACAGCAGCAGACACACCAGTTACAGGGTACAGCAGCAGCAGTGGCAGCAGCAGTCAGCAGAGACCGGCAGTCACAGCACGGTGCAGCTAAGAGCAACAGAAGCAGGTCCATCGTTTAGATGCCCAAAGAGTGACTGATGCCAGCAGTCACAGCATGGTGCAGCTGCAGGTAAGGGGCAGTAGAAGCAGGCCCATCAGCTGGATGCGCAAAGAGTGACTGCTGCAGACCTGCATTCTGGCAGAGTCTTTGCCAAGCTTGTCCTGCAGCTTCTTCAGCTTGGCCTTCAGGTGCTTCAGGTCCTCCCTGTACTTGATGTCCTTGCGCTCAAACTCCTTGAACTCCTCATTGGCCCTCTCTAGCTCCTTAGCCACACTGCCGTGGTCAGCGCTCATGTCCTTGAACCTGTCAGTTCAAGCTATGCTTGAGCATACCCAGTTTTCACCAGATTTGCCAGTGTGGTGTTGCTGAGTGACCAAGGCACAGTTTGTATTGATTTTGTGCATGTTTGTAGCACCACATTGACCTAAAACGTGACTGAGCCCAACATCAACAAAGACCATGTTGCATGAGCTTGGTTCCCTCATACATGCATCATGCTGTGGCTTTGAATTGCAGCCCTGCAACAGTCTGAGAGCTGGCATTTGTTGTTGCAATACATGACTTTGCATCGCTGCACATCAGCAGACTGCCCACATGACCACGGCAACCTACTTCTTCTCAGCTTCCTTGAGGTCCTTGTTGTAGGTCTTGAACTTCTCCTGCTCATGCTTGAGCTTGGCCTCCAGGTCGCCCACATTGCCCTCAATCTTGGTCAGGTTGCGCTGCACCATGCCATGCAAACAGCAGTCACAGACACAACCACCTGTTGCGCAAGGTGTACTGTGTCCATCTGCTCGGTCATGCATCCTTGCCATCATCACTCAGCGCTTTCTTGTAGGGCTGCATGGCCTGATTAGGGGTCCACAGACAAGAGCCAAAAGGTGTCCCAGCAGTCAGGCACTCACAGGCTCATGTGAGGCATCAGAGCGAAGCTCACAGCCTGCTTGCAATCACTGTCTGAAGAGACAGTGGTGTCAATGTCCGGCCTCTTTCAGTTTGTCTTGCATAAATCGAATGAACAAGTAACATACCAGCTGCTTGTTCACAGTGGCAATACAGCAGCATGGTGCACGGTGGTGCCTAAGGGCATGTCACTGACGGCTGTCTGCCAGCTTGATGCGTCAAACTAGCTGACCAGTAACAGTTTGTTACCCCTGCCATTCTCTTGCTGTTTTGCAAATCTGGTGTGATCCTTTGAAAGTAGATGCTTCAGCAAAAGCATGACAGACAACAGGTTGTGGCAGGCAGCCTTTGCACTATGCAAACTTAGCATAAGCTTCAAACACAAGAGGAGCGCCGGACTGGTTCACAGGCACCGTCAAACACTTCTATGTGGCCATTGCAACATCCTGTCCTGTGACTGACCTGGCCGTCATGCATGAAGCGCTGGAAGATCTTGCTCTGGGCACCAAGCCTCTCGGCGTCCTTGAAAAGGTAGGCCTCGGCTGCAATCTTCTCCCCTTCCAGCCCCTCCCTCTCCTTCTCTGCTATCTTCACCCTGTTCACCTGCCCCTGCCTAGCCTCATTCAGGCTCTCCAGCCTGGGCGAAAGACACAACAGCACTATGCATCAACATAAGAATGTGCACTGGCTAAAGATGTCCTGACGCATGTACAGCTTTCTTTAGCTGATCATGTGATTACAAGTGATGCACCATTGTAGTGATTGCTGCCCAAATGATCTTGCATGAGTGACTCAACATTGTGTGATTGCTGTAAGCACTGCTGATGACAAGTGAAAACCTTGCTTCTGGCAGCGACAATGCCAAACAGGTGCAGGATATTTTGGCTGAGTAGCATGAAACCCAACGCACGATTCATGAGCATAGCACATCCCAGATGCTTCCAAGCTGCATAGAGCTATCAAAGCCAGATTGACTGAAAGCCTGCTATTGCAGCGGGAATACCAGCTCTGGACATTGCATTTCCCACAAATGCAAATGGAAGACTGCAGGAGCTTACTGCTTGGCACATTCCTCTATTCGTTCCACATATTTGTCAGTGCCAACGATGTCCTCCAGATACTCCAGCAGGCCAGTGTCATGCGGTGTCTGAGACTTGGGCTTCATCATTGAGATCTGCTCAACCTCACCCTGAATCCATGCAACATAACTTAGGTCATGCTGGCCAGTTGGCTGTGCTTAGCACAAGTAGCTAGCAAGCTAGATGCATGCGGGGTCTTGTGGGAATGTGCATAGCTTGCATCAGCACTGTGCATTGCACAGCAGCAAACACCACAGCACAAAAGCACAACTGCTGGAAGCCAAATAGCAGGAGAAGAGGTAGACGCTGCTTGCTGGTGTGGCAATTAAAGAGTCATGGATGCAGTGTGAATGAACGAGCTTGGAGAGGCAGCTGACCTGAAGGATCAGGAAACGATTGTTGTCGAGGTCAATGCCTTTGCTCTTCAACAGTTTAGTGACCTCAGTGAAGTTGCTCTTCTTCTCATCAATGTAGTAGTCAGAGCTGTTGTTGCGATGCGCTGTGCGTGACACCGTGAAATGAGACTCAGGGATGACTTCAAAGGTCTCATCGCCCTGAAGCATTTTGTCCTCAATGGTAGGTCTCATGCAATCTTGCTGGGGAATTTGCATGCTTGATGACAATCAGAGCATCACAGCAAAGGCACTCTGTCAGGCTCACCGTGTCAAGAATCTCTTGAAAGTGGACGCAGACCCTTGCCATTGCCAGGTTTTTGTGATTGGTTGAGTTGTGAATCAGCTCAGAGACCTTGTTTAGTCTCAGCTGCAAGCCAGACAACATGAGGATCTCAGTCATAACCAACTACCTAATCAATAAAATCTCATGAAGGTGCTGCAAGCACATTTGCAGCTCACCTGTTTTGCTCTCTTGCCAAACACAAACAGCATAGCGTCTATGACATTGGATTTGCCACTGCCATTGGGGCCCACCACAGAGGTGAAAGACTGCAGTATCAGTTAGAAGGATCTAAATATACTTATATTGCTCAAGCCGTTTCTGTTTTGCTGCATGTGCCTCAGCAGTGCAGCTGCTGCTGACGCCCGATACATACCTTGTGGAAAGGCCCAACGTGCTGAGCACCTGCATATGACTTGAAGTTCTCCAGCACCATCTGACTGATCACCAGACGAGGCTCTGCCTCTTGTGCCGTCATATCTATGGCTCAGTATGGACGGAATCCACTTCTACTGCGACTAGGGTGCAAGTCGAAGCCAAAGATCAAAACCACTATCTTGCTGGATCAGACTCAGGTATATGCGTGACAGCCGAGGGTCGTGGCCGTACAGACCATCGACGGGCTATTGCTGAAGCAGAGCAACCAAACAAAACCGTTCAACGGCTGCAGCTAGAGCTCTGCGTTCAGCTGCATTCTGCCATGCTGGGGATTCTCAACCAGAGATTTGACTAAGCAAAGTTTGTTGGTGCAGCTTTTTGCTGAAACTTGTGTCGGACATGCTTTGAGGCAATACAGTTGCTGGAAGTGGTGCTTGTCATACATATTCGACAAGCGGACGCAAGCTCTGGGAACTAGCATTGGTTTCAACAGACAACAGTGTCACTGTGAGCAGGCTCGTTTGCCAAACTTTAAAATCCTGACACCCAGAATTGTTTCCCAATTATTGATTAAGTCATGATTGTACTTGGACCAGGAGAGCAACAACGTCCACAACACCATACGTCATAGAGCATATGTAACATAATGTACAAAAATTGATATGTACAAAGGCAAAGCGGGGAACACTGACATGATCAGAAACCCTCGAGCAAGTCTATAGGGTAAGCCAGAAGCTGCTGTTGCAGTGCACAACCATAAGGAAGCAGTGTTGCCTCAATCATTTGTTCTCAGCCTGCACACCTGATACTCAGGCATGGACCTGCAATGTTCATTTGTATTGTCATTGTTTGCCATGACACGGCTTTTCAACACTGGACATAACACAACTCCTACAACTTGCCATTTGCTAAGCTTGGCCAACATGTCTCACACATATACCTTGGTAGTGGTACGGTAACAGCATTGCAGCTGTCAGGGCTCACTGCCTGTGTGTCTCATGCCTGAGTCACGAGTCTGTCAAGTCAACAATGTCATGAGTCGTGTGGAAGAAGTCATGCTGTAAGGCCTGCTGGGCTGTGATGCGCTGCTGAGGCTGGTACTGCAACAGCTTCTGCAGCAGGCTGCACAGGGCATCTAAATGCGGCTTCACGGAGGGCTCTCCTGAGTCCTTCATCAGCTGCCTCAGGCTGGTCATCTTGTCCACAGCCCTGCACAATGCAGCACACCTTGAGTTGCACAATGCAGCACACCTTGAGTTGCATGCACCACACCTTCAGTCATGGAACATGGCACAGACCAAGGGTATACCATGCATCAAGTACAGGGTTGTCAGGTTGTGTCAGGCATGTCACATGTCATCATAGGTCAGGGCATGCAGCACTCGGACAAGCATTGATGAAACACGTGGCACCATGCACATTTGGCCTCAGCTTGTTCAATCAGACGATACAAATGGCTAATGCGCCTGCCACAATCACACAAACAGCTCATGCGCCTGCTCAAGCCACTATACAAGGTACACTATCAAGACCATACCTGATGCTGCGCTTGGACGCACTGGCAGGCCAGTTGAGGCGGCTATCCCTGCCCACAAAGCAGTCATGGGTGCCTTTTGCAGCCTGAGCCATTGCCTTTGGGATAGGGCCCAACACGGCCTCCATCATTGCTAGGTGCTCAAGGTTCTCATGCGTCTGAAACAGTGCATCCCCTGCAGTTACAGCAGTGTTGGCTGCCTCAACTTCATGCGCAATCACAAGTGCGCCAAATACACATCAGGTAAGACTTTGTTACTTGGGCAGGCCCTGCGGGCATACCAGCATGCAGCAATGAGTGAACACATGATGACACACTCTGTGATGTTGTCGATGATTTGCAATATGTGGCAATGCAGGCAGGCTTTACTTTCACTGTCCTGAATAAGCCATATTGCCTGCTCCAATGCATAACTTGTGCTCATGACCAGCATCAGTGGGCATGTTGACTAGACTGCAAGAGCACTGTGAACAATCCAGGCCAAGTTTGCTTTTTGAAGCAGATATCAGACTCAACTGCCCACGACGCATAAAAGGAATGGGCAGGGGGTGGGGGGCTGAGTGGGGGGAGGGCAAAGCAGGGGGGTGTCTGACCTGTGACAAGCTCAACAAGGATGCAGCCTATGCTCCAGATGTCAGCCTCAAAGCTCCAGCCCAGGCCAAGGATGACTTCCGGCGCCCTGTAGTGCCTGGTGGACACAATGGTGCTGTGATACTGCTCTGAAAAGGTGGCACTGCCAAAGTCAATGACCTTGATGTCACTTGTGCTTGGCTGTCGTGGCGCTGTCTTCCTGCAATGCAACAGCAGGCGGTTCACGTCCGGAAGCGCTCTTCAGGCAGCTTGACTGGGGACAGCCATTGATAGTCATGGAGTGTCACTTGACTGGAGAGTCACCTGACTGCTGCAACAAAGGAGGAAAGCCAGTGATGGTCATGACCACATCAGGCCTGAGAAGTGTTCTCCATTTACCACAAGCAGTCAGCAGAATCTGTTGGAGGATTTGTGTAGACAAGGCACAAGGAAAGAACAGCAGGAGGGGAAGAAGAAGGAGCGGGAGGAGGGCACAAAGCCAGCATGAGAAGAAGAAGAGAAAAGGAGCAAGTGTGGCTGACCTGATGCCTGGGGTGGGTGACTTCCTGTCATCATCACAAGCAGCCAGCAGGATGTTCTCAGGCTTCAAGTCTGTGTGTATCAAGTCCAGGCCATGCAAGTATGCTACACTTTCCAGCAACTGCCGCCCAAAGTCGCGTACGACATCTATTCTAAATGGCCGATACTGATTGACTCGTAGGAAGTCGTACAGGCTCAAGCCAAGCTTCTCAAACACCTGTAATACAAACACAGACTTGAGCACATCTGAGCTGCAACTGGGCTGCAACCTGACAATGACGCAGCCGTGTGACACACACGTGCAGCAACAAACTGAGCACTTCTGACTGCAGTGCAAAGCACTGACAGCTGCACTGCTTCTTGCAATGGCATGCATAGATCCAACCTCCTTGGCAAAAGCAGCACGAACCAGCCTACTTTGTGGAATACTAACATAATGCAGTATAAGCCCTTGCAGACACAACGTATACTCTGAGATGGGCTGCATACATACAAGCACTTTGCATTTGACGCCAAAGATACTCTTGCATTCTTTACAAGAGAACACACGTACATACCATGCAGACATGGCCCCTGTAATCAAACCACTCTTGTAGGTGCACGCAGTGCCATCTGTTCTGAGGGTCATTCTTCTCCAGTGTGTTCAGCACCTCCAACTGTGCACAGCACCACTAACTGTCAAAACTGGGCCTGAGGGTGGAGTTGCCCAGGACAGGTCAGCATCAGGAAATGCATGAGTGTCTGACATTGTTTGCAATGCTCAGCAGCCTGGCTATGGACATTAATGTATGGAACCAGCAGTATTACATGAAGGTACGGATGGCTGAAGGGAAGCACCAAGGTACAAATGAGCAGCCTGCTTGCATGGTTCAGAAGTAGTGAGGCAAGCACTTGAAATTGCTGCAAGTGCTCACAATGCTTGACCAATTTCAGCAAGCTGACAAGGGGTGCAAGTGAGGACAAGACGGGCACCAAAAAACTGCAGATGCAAATGTAGTGTGCTGACAGAGGGTCAAATAGGAATGGAAGGCTGACCTCTATCATGGCTGCATCTCTGTACTTCTTAACATTGCGCACAATCTTGATGGCAACATACGACCTGTGTTTCCTGTCCCAGCATTCAAGCACGCGCCCAAAGGTTCCTGCAGAGACAGCAGCGTAGGGTTCCAGCAGAGCCTGCACATGCTTCAGTAAGCAGATAGGTCAGTGTTTCATCTATGAAACATGCTGCAAGCAGGTACCCTACCTTCACCCATTTTGCTCAGTATCTTGTCTGCACCATCAGCACTTCCAGTCAGTCAAGCCAAAGCTTGGACAGGGCAAAGGCATAAGAGAGAGACAGCTGAGAGGGTGTAGTGGGCTCACATCTTGATGTCAGATTTTCGCCAAGGTTGAAAACATAGTGGCCGTCCTGTCGTTCAAGCACAAAGACTCAGAAAAGGATGTCTGAGGATGTCAAACATCCTGTTGAATATCAGCTGCAGACCTCAGCGGACCAACGATGGCACCGCTACAATGCAGGGTACCTTGTCGTCTGCTCTGAATGCCGGCGATGGCCTGTTCGGTACAATAAACGCAGAAGTGTCCGTCGCTGCAGGAACTCCGGGACGCTCAACAGAGCGTGGGTGGGCTCCCAGACTCTGTTGTAAGACTAGACGCTGTCAGGCGCACGGTATCTGAAATCAGTAAGCAACCCAAAGTGCAGTGACAGCGTACCCTCGATACCTCTGCCTCTCGTGCTTCTCTCCGGTCATCCTCAACGTTGAGGGTATCAGACCTTGGCCTCTTGTCAACGTGAGACTCCCAAGCTGTACCGACCAGCTCACCCTCTGCACTTTCTCGCTGGCGCTTACCATTCCGCGTCGTCATGCAGCTGTCGAGACGGAAGACCTATGCGTGCCTCAGCATTTCTAACGCTCCACAACGGGCACCTTGAGTTGAGCTCTTTGGACAGGCAGATTTGTATGGTTTAGGGTTACACAGATGAATTTCAGACTATATTTAGCCCTAAAACCTATAAATTGATGAAATAGTCATTAAATATACTGTAAAATGTCGGGCAGTTTGCATGCTGCGTTTGGGAGTCAAGGCCCTCTCTCGACGGCGGCTTTTACAGGCAATAGAAAGGTGAGGCAACGACTGGCAATTCAGACTGCGCAGATATCTGCGTGTAGTCCCCAGAAGGCTTTAGAGTGAGTTCCTCGCAGGGCCGGGAGCTGGCAGTATGGTGTCGCACAATAACGTGCTGCCCAACCAGCACTTCAAGAAGAAGTGGCAGTTTTATGTCAAGACCTGGTTCAACCAGCCAGCACGCAAGACTCGCAGACAGAATGGTCAGTGCTAACCGCCGGGGATCTGTGCTGTGCTCAACAAAGGTTGAACAATAGATTTAAGCAAGCTCTTGATGTGCAGCCCGGGCTGAGAAGGCTAGAAAGGTCTTTCCTCGTCCTGTTGCTGGTGCCCTCAGACCAATTGTAAGTGGCCAGACAGTCAAGTACAACTTGAAGAAGCGATATGGCCGGGGTTTCACTCTGGAGGAGCTGAAGGTATCGCAGACAGCAGCTTCAGCAGTCGTACTTACTTCTTGTCAGACAGCAGCAAATCTTCAGCAGCAGCTTTGGCTGTGCAAGTCACAGTAGTATCAAACATGGCGCTTGCTGCTTGCAGGAGGCAGCTATTGCCCCTAAGACTGCTCGCACCATCGGCATTGCTGTTGACCACCGCAGAAAGAACAGGTCTCTTGAGGGCCTACAGGTAGCACATCGCTTAGAATGTCAAAGAACATTAGCAGCCACACTGGCACATCAGAGCAGCTTTTCTGGGCTGCAAACATACATCCAGGCAGCAGTTTCTGGCCGCAAGAGTCTTCACGTTTGCTGTCTTTGTACAGGAGAATGCCAACAGACTCAAGGCATACAAGAGTAAGTTGGTTGTATTCCCTAGACGCTCCAAGAAGCCCAAGCAGGGTGACTCTTCAGCAGAGGAGCTATCCACTGTACAGCAGCATGATGGCAGACATGTCCTCCCTATTGTCCACGAGAAGGCAGAGCCTGAACTGGTGGCAATCCCAGAAGAGCTCAAGGTACCACCTCTATATACTCTACCCCTTGCAGCTGTTCATAACAAGATCAGCCAAAAATAAATGATAACATTAACAGTGCCAAGCCATGGAGCAGAACAGCTATTCAGCTTCCTTGACACCAGTTGTCAGCAACAGGCACTCAAATGCTCAGTCAGCAGCAGCAGTAGCGGCAGCAGCAGTAAGGGGTGCTGCTATTGAGCACAGCGGCATCGATCAGGGAGCAGGAATGCCCATTTTTGCGCTGCTGGCATTAGCGTTGCGTTGCAGATATGAGCCTGAGTGTCCGCTAGCTGCATAGTGTACTGCACCTGCGATCGTTTGTCTGGTTGACTCTAGTCATCATTGCTGGTTGTGATGTGGCAATGTGCATGTGCAGACCGGAGAGCGTGCCTACTACAAGCTGCGTCTGGCGCGCACCAATGCCAAGTTGGTGGGTGCTCGTGCCAAGAAGGCAGCAGAGGCTGCAGCTGAGGAGGCTGCCAAGGCCAAATGATTGGTTCACACACGCACACAACCTTGTAACACTAGCCTCTCCTGACATCTGTCAGATCCAGACTTGTGTGTGCACATTCTCTAAAACTTGTTGCACATTTGACTGTTGTATGGGTTTCTGACATCTGTCAGATCCAGACTTGCGTGTGCACATTTTCCAGAATTTGCGGCACAATTGGGGACTGCGGTGTGAGTCAGTACTGCTGAGTCATGGTGTTCTGATCCAAATTGGTTGGGAAGCATGCTGTCGGTCTTCCGTTTGATGCATATGTTACAGCACACTTCAGTGTGAGCCAATTGCCAGTCTGCTCGCCTCCTGGCAGGGCTTTGCTGCATGGTGTCAGATTGCAACTCGTTACTTTGGATGACATATTGGACTACAGGTGTGTCAAATTGATTAACTGATGATGACCATAAGCTTTTAACATACAGCTTTGGCTCACACATGTCTGCTGCTTGCATGCGCCATAAGGGTGGCCGCAGTTTGTGTTTCAGCTACACACAAATTCTTGGCAAAACTGTGAGTATCATGCATGCCTCTAGATCGAAAACCAAAATGTCTGCTCTACGACCACTGACTAAAAGCACATCTACCAACTCCATGAGAGCCCAAAGCAATACAGATGATGATTTTCAGATCTAATAAATACAACTATTTGCGCTGGACATGGTCCCATCTTTGCCGATCGCTACTAGTAAATTTGGTGGTGTCCTTCAGCCATGTGGGGTCCATGGACCGCGTGTAGTATTGCGTGAGTCTTTTGACCTTGCCAAACAACTCAGCTGAGTCCACAGTGAACCCTCCAGCAAACTGGTGAGCTTTGTATCCAAGGCGTACTGCGTCTGCCAGGAAGAGCAAGCACTCCTCATTCTTCAGAGTAGTGGACCTTTCCAGGTTGGCAACCTCAAACAGAATCCTGCAGGACATAGGCAAGGGTTGATTCTGAGGCAACATTCGACTGGAGTAAATCTGTAGATGGACAAGAGGGTGCAGATGACAGTACAGATCTAACAATCTCAGCAAAGCCTGCAAGGCTAGACATGCAACGTCAGAAACACACAAGGGCGTCTTGACCAGCTCTTGGTGGCTCACTGCGCAAGTTGAGAGCTGACAACCCTCCCAGACACCACAAACCCAAATAATATACATGCAGCTGCTGAATCTCTGAATCAGACCTCAGTTCAAGCAGCAATGGAAAACTTGCACGCCATGCTGTGGACTGCAACAAAGCCAACATATGTATGATGCATCAACAAGGCCAAGTTTAGTGCTGTACCTGGACATGTAGATGACAGCAAGGTGCAAGGAGGCATGCCGAGTGGCCTTGAACACAGATCTGTCCCAGGGCACTCCGTGGTTGGTGAAACGCCGTTCTGTGATCTCCTGTCGGCTTGACAGCCACTCTACACGAGCCCTAGCTGTGTCAAAAAACTCCTCAATACGTGCTGCCTCCTCCAAACATGTACCCTGTGCAGACAAGATCTGTTATGAAGTTTGGGCAATTGACAGAACGAAGCATCCTGAAGACCATGAGACAAGTGCATCAGCAAGAAGAATGCATGACTTGCCCTGTAGGAAAGGCTGACATGTGAGAGTACAGCAGAGCTTTCAGCATCACTGCTCAAACAAGTAATGCTGAAACGCGTTGCTGTACTCCCACATGTCAGCCTTTGCTACAGGGCTGGTCATGCATTTCAGCCATGCCAGTAAATGCAACACTCAGTCACACTATATTGCAGGGTACAAGACCTATAATGATGTTGTATTGTGTGATTGTCAAAACTGTCAAATGGGTGAACCTTACAGAGATGCGCAAGACAGACTGCTTTGAAGAGACAAGACTTGTCCCGCACATGCCTAGCTCGTCATGAGCCAGAAAGTGACTTTACTATAAGAATCACCAATATTATGAATATTACAAGACCCATACCTGCTGCAACATCCACTTCTGGTACTTGACTTGCAAGTAGCTGAGCTCCCTGTATTGCCCAGCAGCCTCTCTCAGCACATCCAGCCTCTGCTTTGGCCAAGCCTCGAACTGACTCACAGTCAGACCCTCATCAGCTCTGAGGACTGACAGCTGCTGTTGAGCATCTTGCACAAAGGGAATGACTTCCTCCATGCTGCGTAGCTTGGCTGAGCTGATTTGGGCGCTGAGCTTGGTCAGCAGCCTTGCATGCTTCTCTGCATCTGTCTTGGCAGCCTGAGGTTCAACCACACATGTTTTGCTTTTTCCGACATCGCCATGCTGTTTTGTCCACACATTTGACATTGCCATGCTTTTGGTCGACACATTTACCATTGCGATGTGCTTTTGCTGAGTGCAAAGCTGTTGGGACAGCCATGACGATGCTTGTCGCATCATGCGGCTGTTGCTAATCTGGTCCCACTGGGCACATCACATGTGACAGAGGCTGAGACTGTCAGCAGGTGCAGATATCAGGAGTGCCTTACACCATAGTCTTACAGCATGGCAGCTGGTGTTTCATCAACATTGCTCATATGGCATGCAAAGATGCCTGCGTCTAAGGCAATCCACTGTCTTTGTCATCTAGTGTCCAAGGCAGCATGCAGCACATGCATGCAACTCTGCCTCAGACTGCACGTCACACCCCAAACTCTAACCCTTACAGCAGCCTGAAGCAAGAGTGGAGCGCGCCATACCTGGACTGCATTGTAGTCCTCAGCAAGCCTTCTCTGGCGAGCCTGCTCATCTGCTGCAGTGAGGGCCTGATAGGGCTGAATGCCATGCAACATACTCTCCCTGCTGTCCTGACTGTTCATGTCTCTTACCATGAAGTCATCACCCATCATCTTACGCAGCTCCTGGTATAGGTGGACAACCTGCATTCAGCAGGCTGCTGTCAGGCAGCTGTCCAGGGAAGGCATTTTGTAGCAGATCAGCCTTGCAGTGGACAGCAGGCAAGAAGTCATCCCTTGCAGTGGGCCATGTGGCAGCAAGTGAAAAGATGACAAGTGTAACATTTCAACTCGCTCACACCATTGCTGCCTGGCAAAGCCCTTTGTGATGCAACACACATGTGACAAACATAACATGTGAAAGAAAATAGATAGTAAAATTCAAGGTGAACTTTGAACCATACTCCCTAAATGCTGAATATGGTGTACCTGTGGGGCTCTGCGCACAGCTGGATCTCCAGGTTTCCTGGTTGCATCAAAGTTCTTGTCGTTGGCATTGACCAACAGTGATGCCAGCTTCTGAGACGCCTTCTCAAGCAGCTGCCGGCTCTGCTCCTTACTTTGAGCCATGGCTACATTGTTGCCGTTTGCTGACTCGGTACTTGAGCGTGAGTCAAACCTGTTGAGCGCCCGAGGAGATGCCACTGAGTTCATGCTGGGGGACCTTGGCGGGAAAGGAGGCGCAACAGCTGCTGGAGTAGTAATCTGAGGGGTAGTAATCTGCTCTGGTCTTGGAGTGGTGACGGGGGTGAACACCTCTTCTTGTTGAACATGTGACTGCTTGGGCTCAGGGAGCGACTGTTGCTCTTCGTCCCTCGCCGCATGTGAAGTCTGACTGTGATGTGTCCACTGAGGCGCATGTGACTCGTGCTGGGGCTGATTAATGTCAGAAGCTGCTGAAGAAGGTCCGGGTGCTTCTTCATCTTCAAAGGGGTTGTAAGCAGCCCCTGAGCTGCTACCCTCTGGTTGTTCTTCCTCAACTTCATGGACTTCCTCAATGGGGGGAATGGAGGGGGGCGAGGGGGTGTCTGGGTGGGTCTTGTGGGGGTTGTTGGCCCAGATGGCTTAGCTTGCTGTTCCCTAAATCTGTGAACAATTGGCGCTGAGTGATGGCTCTGAACCGGTGCCTGCAGCAACATACATACTCAGTCTAAACCTATGTTTCTTGTCATCATCATATGGTGAGAAACCCGAAATGGTGCATCCAAGCGTGAAACATAGCCAAATGCTGACAAACAACACCACTCATGCAAGTCACAAAATGCAAAAGGAAGTGTCAAGCCGGGCCATCCTGGCTCTTTGCACAATGGCTGAAGATGCTGTCACACGCAACCACGGGCCACCCAGGCAGGCTCTTTGCAACTTTGTACTGTCATACTGCGTTTGCATCACTATACTACAAGCACCACTGAGGCCCATACCTGTTTTGGGACAGCAAAGTCCAATCTCAGGAAGTTGAGCCTCCCCAAGAGCTGCCTCACAATCTCTTCTGTCAGCGTGACAGCCTCCTCCCTGGGTGGCTTGGTGGTCCGAATGAAATCCTCCAGTCCCTGAAGCTCGCCAATGGCAGCATTGACAGCTGTCACTCGCTCATTGGCCTGCTGCAGATCGTGCTCTGACTGAGCGAACTGCTGCTCTATGGCGTGGTCGGCTGCAATGCCCTTGCCCTTGGCGTTGTCCAGACCAAAGTCGCCCATCAGCTCACTGAGCTCTGAGTGTTCTTGCTGAACATTTACCTGCAGAAACAGCAAATATAGTTGTGATGGTGAAGCTTGAAGCACTGACAGAATGTTGTGATTCTGATTGAGAAACCTACTGCACAGGCACAAGGAGGTACCGCTGCTGGATCAATGTAAAAGCATTGCAGCACTTCTTGTGAGTCAGTTGATTTGGTTTGCAAGTTAGGCTGGTAGAGGCAAGGGAGGGGGGGCGTGGGGGGGGTGAAACGCTTGCAGTATTCAAACGCACTGTTTGCAAAGTCAGTCATGGCATGCATGAAGCCAATGCAGCAGTGCATGGTGCATACCCTGTGCTCCAGGCACTTAGTAAGAGCATGCTGAAGGTCCATTCTCAGTAGCTTTGCCTCCCGCAAGATGTTGTCGTACTCTGCTTGCACCTCAGACTCCTGCAGTTCATGTACACCTTTAGTACTGGAACCTGGCTTGCATTGTGGAGAGGCATGATGATCAGAGCACACAGCTTGGAGTGCGGAACCGTATGCATGTACACAAACATACACAATACATGTGTACATGCATGTGTACATATACATAAATTTGATATGTACACTCCTGGCAGCAGGCACTGGTGCGCCGCCCAGCATCATGCTTGCTTTTATAGCAGTCACTTCCCAAAGGGAAATGGGGGGGGTGAGTGTTTGCCTGACAGATGGCAGCAGTATGAACAGCGTGCTATACAGCAAACGATGCTGGAAGGCATTGGTTTAAGAGATGTCCCGACCTTGATAGCAAGATCCAGCATTGCTTGCTCCTCCTGTTGCTGCCCAGCAGATCTGTGCTCTGACAGCCTCCCAGATTCCTGAGCTGCCAGCTCAGAGGCAGCCATAGCTGCTGCCACAGCTGCCTGCTCATCTGGACAATCCGCTGACCCAGATGGCTGAGCTGGATGACTTGAATTTGCCTGCTGAGAAGGCTGAGCAGGTGGCTGAGTTTGATCACGTGATCCCAGTCGGCCTGCATGGTGACCCCCAGATGCCATGGGGTAAGGGTTGCCTGGGTTGGGGCTGGGATCAGCACCAGACAGGGTTTTGGAACCTTGCTTTTTGAGGCCAAGCCCTAGCTTGAATTTGCCCATGCCCTTCTCTGCAGCAGCACATTGTACCTTGAGTCACTGTCAGAGCCACAAATTGTATGCAATCTGATGCTTTGATGCAAGTAATGCGGTGGAGAACACCCACAAGCAACCATGGTAAGCTTAGGGTCTGAGGTTGACAAAGTGAGCAGCACTGCAGCAAACATGGAGGTGAGCACAGGCAGAGAACCTCAGATGCACAACAGTGACAACTCCATCACTTACTCTTAGTTTCTGGCAGAGGCAGGGCATTGGCCTGGAATGGCGAGTATGGCTCGCCCTGCTGTGTCTGTTGTGAAGGCTGTGTGTGCAGTATGGGCTGTGATGACAGCACAGGCTGTGGCTGGAACTCTGACTGCGGTTGGTTTTGCTGTGCCTGTGAGGGCTGTGGAAGCTGATCATGCAGTAGCTGGGGATGGGCAGGTGACTGGTGACTGACAGTTTCTGATGGACCCTCTGCTGCACTGCAACACAGACACTCAACATATCAGTTATGCATTGTCACCTCTTGCAGTTGAACGGGCATCAAGTTATGACATGGCGTATATGAAGTGGATGGCATCAGAAAACCTGCAAAAAGCAAAAGCCAGGTCTGATGCAGGAAAGAAACATGCTATGAGCTACCTGTTCTCCTGTTGCTGTGACTGCTGTATGGCATACTCCAGGGCTGACTCTTCCATGGCCCTGATCTCATCATCTGAAAAGTTGACATAGGTGTCTGAAGGCGCAGCCTGACGCTGTGCTTGCTGCTGAGAGCCTTGCAAGGCAGGTTGTTCTTCTGAAACAGTAGACACCGTTGGCCACTGGCCTGAAGATGACTGGTTGGCTGCTTTGGCTGCAGCTTCAGCCTTTGCGCTGGACTTGCTGCTCCCCCAAGACTTAAGTCTCTTCATTCCTGTTTGGCGATCCTGCAGGAAGTCACGTCTGCCTCGGTTACAGAGAACTCCGGTAAGACAGCAAAGACAGTAGCCCGATACCAGAGTAGGCCGACCAAGCACAGAACGGTGTAAGTAGCCAACCGCACCTATGCAAAGGCTTGATAGCCCAAGTCGAGTGCCACTGGCCCGCTTGCGGGCAATCAACGCAGATCTGTAATAGGGTTATGCGCCGGACAAGAGCAAAGGCTGCGGTCGCAAAGGCTGCTGGTAGCTGCTGATGGGTGTGACGCTTTCACCGCAACGAGCGAGCCGACTTTAGACCAACAGTGGCCGAATATGCTAACGTCTCAGGATCTGGGCTGATTGCAGGCCGGTTGTTTGATATTGGTTTCGACCTTGCACTGAGACAGGTGCAGGTAGGGACGCTGATTGTGCGAGCGCAGATTAATGTGCGTGCGCTAAGCTTCTGCGCGACGCACACGATCGGATCAAAGTATATGGACAGGTGCTAGTCATAGCAAGCTTACGGAGCTTGACGGAGCACGCGTCCCATCACGTCAAGGGCGACACGATGCGCTGCCGCCCTGCATCATGCCCTACGTAAGACGTATTAAGTCAGTACGCACAGACGCACAGTCACCCGCCGACGCCCAAAAGTTGTCTCGACTGCTGCCGCCATGTCTGGAGAAGTGGTTCTTCGGAACAACTTGCGGAACGTCTCTCGTGCGCTGCGTTCTGAGAATCCTGCGACAACTCATGTGGGGCATTGTCGTTGGAATTTTGGGCTCTGCAGTCGCGATCTCGGTGGCGCAGACGTGGCTCGAAAAGAGCGAGGACAGGCCGGAAGCAAGCAAGTCTTCAGGTCAAGGGCAACTGACAGAGCCTGGCAAGGACTTCAAATCCTCGCCGGACGGTAAATTTACCGCCCCAATGTGGCGCGAGGTTGACGCCAGAGAAGTTTTGAACAAAGCCCGGCGCTTTGGCAGCAAATTGAAGTAAAGATCAGCTCTATTGCAACGGTCGATCTGGACTGTGAAACGCGTCCACAGCAGACCGCGAGGCGCTGCAGACTCGTAGCGACGATGAGGCAGATACATTTCACTGCTGCTGCGTGTGGCGCCTCAAGCTCGTCAACTGCGCGTCAGCTAAAACGCCAAACAGCCTACTCAGTTTCAGGACTGTCTCGTTTAACCTCCTGTCGATGGAACCCTCTAGCTCACAGAGGTGCTAGAAGGCAATGCACATGTACCAGAAACCTTCGACTGGTAATGGTGACTGCCAAGATGAACATGCAAGTCATGGTCAAACTCAGTGTGGCAGCAAGCTCTGGCAAGCTGGATCTCAGCGACTGTAATTTGACAGAGGTTCCCCCAGAGGTCTGCAACCTCAAGGGACTGGAGGTCAGTGTCTTATAATCTGAAATCATGTTTGTTGCTGTGCCACATGTTACGTCAACTGTCTTGCATCCTTGCATCCATGATCTCAAGAAGTTGCCTTTCAACTTAGATCCCCAAAGTTTTAGATATTAAGCATTTAGTCATTCGTAGTGTGTGTTCAGCAGCTTTCTTCTTCTGTGTGGCTCAGGAGCTCAGCTTAGCTGGAAACCAGCTGACCCACCTGCCTGATGACATCAGCAAGCTGGCATACCTACAGAAGCTGCAGCTGTCTGGCAACTACCTGGAGTCATTGCCAGATAGCCTTTGTGACCTTACTGAACTTGAGGTAATTTTGATAGCTACTTCTTCACACACAGATCACCATGACTGCAAAAATTTCTCCGCTGAAGACTCGCTCCCCAGGCTTGATGCCGTGAGTCACCTTCCAAGACTGCTTTACAACTGCACAAGCAATTGCTTGTGCACATTACTGCAAAGAACTTGCAACTGCTGAAAGTTGTTGGCCATGCTGCCTTGCTGCCTGCATCTTCCATATATACACTTGCATGAATACAGAGAAAGCCTGCAGGGACATGGTATTGGTCTGACTGGTCTCTTAAAAGGGAAGTTGTGTGCAAATTCAGGGCTTTTGGGCTCATGGGAACCTTCTAAGGGCACTGCCTGACAACTTTGGCAACCTGAACAAACTACACACCATTTCCCTGGCGGGAAATAGGCTAGGGTTTCTGCCTAGATCCATATCAGGCTTGGTAAATTTGAAAGACCTAGGGCTGCAGGGCAATGAGCTGACAGAAGCCCCTGCAGAGTTGGGAGCCCTCAGTAAGCTCAATCTCCACTTAACAACATTGTACTCTGAATCATCTTCAACAATAAACTGTACACACAACACCCTACAGCGTGTCGTGACAAGCTTGTGTATATGTGACCTGATGTGTTGGCATGCGTGACACAGGTGCGGAGCATGCCATTCATCCTTGTTCATGAGCATGTTTGCTCATGTATGCAACCCACACCAGGCCATGCAGAGCAAAACGCAGGGCTACTTGGCAACCAGACTGGCAGCCTGATTACATGGTGTTCTGCTGTGTCTGTTGCCTGCCTGCTCTGCTTTTTGTGCCGAGGATTCTGCATGTTTTTTATTGACTTATGGGAGCTCCAGGTTGCTGCACTGTGAAATACAACAGCAGCTCTGTGCCTGCAGTCAAGCTTGTGCTGGGGCAGCTTGGCTTCATGCAAGATTGCACCAGCCCTGCTGCAACACATGTCAGCATGTCAGTATGTTCACTGCAGCAATGACCTAAATACCAACACACCAGTATTGCTTTATCTGCCAGCAGGTGCGTTGAAGAAACTGACGATGCATGGCAACCAGCTACAACAGATACCTGCAGAGATTGGGCAATTGACCAACTTGCAAGAGCTGCATCTGCAAGGGAATTTGCTATCAGAGCTGCCAAATGAGCTATGCCACCTGACAGTGAGTGCCGTCCATTGCCTCCTATGTGAGCTTTGCCTGCAACCTTAGATTTGATCAGTGTCACATGGTTTAGACCCTGTGCACTGCAAAGTCCTTCCTATATGCTGCAGTGCCTTGATGAAAGTTGCATCTGGGCACTGAGCCTAAATGGTGAGTAATGCATTGTACTAGCTCCATCTTGCACTGGAGTTCAGGACCAGGCCAGCATGCTGCATGCTTGTTGACACAGGTCCAGGACGACTTGCAGTCATTGACACAACTGGCTATGTGCTGCTATTGTTTCAGTGCCCTGTGCAGTCAAACTGCAGCACGAACATGCTCAAGTGCAGGGTTTATATAGCAATTGAAGGATGCTGCATGCGTTATGTTGTGAAGCAATTCCGCAGGCTCTGGAAAGCTTAAGTGTGGCAGACAACCACTTGCAGCATTTGCCTGCTAGCATGGCCGGTCTGGCGTCACTGAAGCAGCTGTGGGCGTATGGCAACCACTTGCAGAGCTTGCCTGCTGATATTCTTGACCTGCCTGCCATCAGACGTGAGCTGACTGCCCTTTGCCCTCTGAAATCCTGTTGCCCTATATCTTTTGCCCTTTGCCAACTTCTTTTGCCTTTTGCAGTTTAGCCTTCCCTTCCCTGCATTCTATCTTAACTTTATCTTAACTTATGCTTTTGTCAAGTCAAATGAATGTTCAGCAAGCAGCTGCACAGCTCAAGCTGCCTCTGATCAGTCCTTAGGCATCAACAGTGTGCAGATTATCCTGTGTTTTGTGCCACAATCTCTGCATCTTTTCCTCAGCTCCTGTACCGCAATATCATCGTGTGTGCTTTGTGCTGTGCACCCTGCCCTGGCCTATGATGTGCTCTGTCTAGCTGTTTCCTTACTCTGTTTGTCTGTCAATGCTGTTTGTCTGTCAATGCAGTTATGTGGCCTTGTCAACGTATGCAAATGCTCCTTTTAAACGCGCTTTTTCGGTATTGTGTATTCGCCCACAGCCTGATGCCCTTACAGCCTGCTCGGCATTGCTTGCACAGATCAAGCCTGTAATCTCAGCTCAGCACATGCTTATTCAGTGAACTTGCTTTGTGCATGGCAAGTACGGTACAGGGCCAGCTGAAGTCAAGGCACCTTTCTGATCTCAGATGTTTCACAACCTTTCAGACATGTGGCTGGAAGGCAATCCTCTGCATCCGCAGTCTTTGGTGCCAATGTTGCGCCAGCTGGCTTCAGAGCATCCTCCTGATCTCAGAGAGATTGGGTTAGATGCCGATCAGGTCAGATTCATGTTGCAAGATGCACTCTGCAGCATGAGGTGTGTGGTGTCTTGGTGCTGTACATTGCTGTAACATATGTTGCATCTGGAAATGCATTTTTTTTGCCCTGATGTCAAATGTCTAATGGCAACCTCTGCACATTGAAATCAAGCTGCATGCTTTGATGCCAATTTGCCAAGCCCTTATGCAACTTGCTGAGGCTGATTGTGCACACACTGGCATGCAGGTGGACGGCATAGAGCCAAGGCTAGTGGAAGCTGCTCAGAAGGTGCGCGTAGGTGCAGTGTGCGGTCACGGTATAGGCTACTTCAAGCTACATTACGGAGAAACAAACCATTCTGGACTTGCAGAGGATGAAACTCAGGTGACTAGCCACCGCTTGCTGTCCACCCCTTGGCACAACATGTCCAAGTATCAACTCTGGTGTGAGCAGATACACCGTTTGTGAGCGCAACAGGCAACAGTGACATGATGTTGATCTCTGCCATCGGTGTGAGGGCATAGCTGTCAATCTTTTTGCCCGTCCTCAGGCCTGGCTTATCATACACAGGCTTACCTCACCTTCTGATGGATAGGGCATCCCTCACTTTAGGTAGCCACTTTGCCTGCATACCCTTTCAAAACTTAGAATGAGGGGAATCAAGTCTTGTTTCAGATGTGAAAAGGGCTATGCATTGTCCTGATCTGCTTACCATGTACATATGCTGTTACAGGGAGAGAGATTACTGGTGGTAGCATTTGCAAGTGCCCCAGGGCTTCCCAATTGGGGAGGGCTGTTGAGGAAGGTGTACGATGGCATGGCTGAGCCTGCCCATCAGTGCTTTGACACCCTGTATGTTGTGGACCCATCCAGATCATGGTATCATGGTTAGTCACTTCCCTTTGTGCTTTACGTATTGTAATATGCGCGCTAGCATCATGTGCGCTAGCACAGTTTTGACAGAGGCCAGCAGCTAAAGTAGCATCGCCACATGTTTAAGTTGCTCGTCTTGTGATCACAATCCGATTGTGGCTAAAATCGGCCACAGATGCTTTACCTGAGTTCTGTCGGTACATCCAGAATTCATCAGACATATGAATTGCTGATCTTTGATGAAAAACGGAAGCTATTGTAGATCAGCTGGACTCATTCAAATCATGCAAGGCAAATTGGCTTGAGGGTGGTGAAGCCTTTGCTAGTGTCAAGTTCAAAGCAAAATAGATCCTGCTGCAGTCTGTAGACAGACTACAGCTACCCATGCTAGCCTTGCAGCCCTACAGGAAAACACAATGAGCAGGATTCAGGGACAGCGCATGGGCATGTGCTGCAGGTGGGGATGAGCGGTTTTATGACTACTACGACAGACTGAAGAAGGTGACAGAGCAGTACAAGCGTGTGATGATGGTGGGGGACAGCATGGGCGCTACTGCTGCTCTGCTTTTCTCCCCACTTGCCACTGCTGTGCAGGCTTTCAGTCCACAGGTAGACAGGCATGATGCTCTTTTCAACCCCAAAACGTCTACTTCAATTCAAAAACATCATTTCTACACCGGAAATCTAAACTCAGAAACGCGTGGAGACAGTAAAAGCACGTTTCTGCAATAGGGAGATGTTTGAAGTCAGCAGTAGCTGCCACCACACACTGTCTCTTGTCTGAGGATAGCCACACTGAAGTGCTGATTGCAGCGGTGCCTTTAGCAATGCAACTTTGCATAGTGGGTGTGCTGGTCAGAGCTAGAATGGTCATGACTGTGCATGCTGTTGCTGCTGTATGCGATCATGTCATTGCATACCTCATATTCTAGCATGTCCATTCTGCCTTAAAGCGTCTGCTCGGTTGCAGGGCAAGCTTGAAGGATGTCTGCATCCTGGCATCATGCAAAGTGCAATATTTGATGCCATGCAAATCCTACAATCAGGGATCACTCAAGCCCAATGTGTTTGCATATGCAGGTGGATCTGACAGTGTCTTCTATCAGACCTGCATTAGGCATTGAGGAAATGATGGTCATGCAAAAAAGGCTGTTGAGCAATGTCAAGGAGTCCAATGCAAAAATTACACTGCATGTCAGCAGCTGGGAGCACGACAGTGACCAAGGAGGGTTGCTGCCAAAAGAGAAGGTCAACATGCATGTATACAGCTTTGCCGACCACAGGCTGGCGTTCTATCTGGACAGCACCAACCAGCTGGAGATCATCTTGAAGGACACGATCATGGTACAACAGGGATTCAAGAACCCAAAAGTCGCTCTGGCTGCTTAGATGGCTGCAACAGGCGATCAGGAACTTATACACTGTTCAGTGTTGAAGCAGCGTCATAATACTCCACCTGTTCAGCCGTAATGATGATAATGATTCAGCCTTAATGATCGGCATGGGCTGTATCCACCAGCTATATCCACCTTCCATATCAGAGGCAGGCTTAGCTAGCAATGTTGAATCATGGAGTGGTTCCTGCACTAAGTGCCAAGGCTTGCATACTGAACAGAATCAATTTGTTTGCACATTTCTGCAATCAAACAGGAAAAACTCGCCAGTTGATTGCTATATGCGCTCCATGCTTGCAATGTATGGCTTTGCAGGTGTTTGATAACGCATGTGTGTCATAGTTGATGACACATAGTTTGAGAGGAACCTCGAAGCGTGCTGCGCTGCATTAGCGACCCAGACTAAATCGTGAAGAAGATGGTCGACCGGTCAATATGTTGCCGCCTTATGTACTGTAGGCATGCCAGCCGCTCTCCTTCTGGTCGGAAGTCAACACTGGCTGTACCGTGTTTGCGTAAGTCTATCCAAAGTTTAGTCGCGCAGCCATTATTGCTCAGATTTAGGCATCCAGACCGTACAAAGACATCTAAGGGATCGCCACTGCATTTGTGGCTGCCTTCGTTTGCATCAGTCAGACCTAACCCACGCATCAGCACACCATGTCTCAAGTTGGACAGCGTCAGCGCGTGTCTCTTCCTGTGGACAACGATCGTAAGTTTCGCCATTTGTCGGGGCCAATCGTGCAAGGCCACAGCAGCCTCACTGAGCGTGGTATTTTCATTGCAGTGGAGGCCCTTTTGCTGTGGAGGGATCCTGCAAAGACAGGAGGCGTGTTCGCCGGAATCACATTGCTGTACCTGTTGCTTGAGTGGTCTCGATTCAGTTTGTTGACACTGATTGCCAACGTGCTGCTGTTCCTCGTGGTTTTGACCTTCCTTTGGAACAATCTCGCACAGTTCATCAACAAGTAAGTTGATCGGTCGACACTGGACACTTGCGTACGTGCTATTAGTTTTAATTGCCATTGACCAGTCGTAGTAAACGTTCGGAACGCCGTTGCAGACCCGGCGTGCCAATCCCAGCCATACTTCAGCATGGGATTTCAGACAGCCAGAGCAAAAGCTATGCTCAGGACTTGACGTCTGGCATCAACCAGCTGCTTGGTAAGAGGGCATGTGCAAGAATCTGTGCCAGCCTGCTGTTTTTGTCATCTTGGTCTGACTGATAATGTTGCTTCAGGTTTCACCAGAAGACTGATTTTGGGCAAAGAAGTTGTCCTTACAGTGCAGGTAGGATTTGTGATTGCAGGCTGCGTTGATTATCTGCTTTTGGGCTGGCAATTTTCCGTACAATGACAAAACAGATCTCATGGGTGTGACTGATGACACAGGTAGCGGTGGTGCTGTACATTGTTGCCAAAATCGGCAACTACTTTTCAACCTTGGGTCTGGGATACACAGGTCAGTATGATTCAGGCTTGGTGTCACGCCTGTTGTGAAACCATCTTACAAGTGGATGTATGTGCTAAGCAGAGATCTCAGCCTGTGGTGCTGCTGCAGTTGTGTTCTTGATCTTCACTCTGCCCAAGGTGTATGAGCTGAGGAAGCACGAGATTGACTCAGTTGCCAACCAGGTCGTATCCCAGAGCAAGCAGGCATACTCCCAGTACGGTGCACCATATGTCAACAAGATCCCCAGAGCATCAACATCCACTTCCACTCCTTCTAACTATGGAGGCAACAGGCCAGTGGACAACTACTCAACAGCCGACTCAGCATCTGTTGCCCCCAACGGTCCTACAGGCAATGAATACAAGAAGACATACTAAGCAGAACAAAGCAAACAAATGCTAGCCATTCACTCGGATAGTCAGGCTGTGCACTATAGAGGTTGCCTTCCAGCTGTGTCTCACCCAGCGTTTGTGCTTGCGCAATAGAGCTTGGGGAAGAGTACACAAGCTTCTTGAGTTTAAATGGCTCAGCTGGATGCAAACGCTTTGTCTGTGGACAATCAATACACGTCAACACTTGAGAACTGACAGCTGAGTTGGCTGGTGTACTATAAGACATAAGTAGCACAAAGGGCTATCTTACACCCGTGGACCAAGTTGGCCGCTGATCAATGTGTAAGGATCAACCTTTTGCTGCATGCTATCGCTCAAGTATGCGAGTATACACAGCAGGTGATATTTTCTAGCACAGCAATAGTCACGAAAACCTGGTAAGCAAGATAACATCCAGTTTGATGTAGCATTGCAACATGTGAAACACACAGTCGCCAATGTGGACTCACATTGGCAACTCCAGAAAACAATGTAACCAATCAGCATCAAACAGGCGGACAAGCGCCTCGGGCAACGTCTCTGGTCACTTTTGCAGATATGCATATCTGCCAACCAGGCAAGGTCATGGTTCAAATCGCAGTGTATCAGTTATCACCCCAAGCTGCATCCAGCTGCTTCTGCTTCTCTGCCTTAGCTGCTTTCTTCTGCTCCCTCTGAGCCTTCAGCTGCAGCTCTCCAGTCTAGCAGAACAGCATAGTGTTGCTGTGATCATCAAGATACAAAGACAATCTTGTGTGCGCCAGCATGCATAGCACAATGGTCTGCCAGCTGTTGCAGCCCAAAGCTCACAGGAACAGAGAGCAAGCCAGAGAGCATGCATCATGCTTTGCTCAGGCAGTGAGACCATATTCAGTGAGTGCTAGCTCAGCCTCTTTGCAATCTGATGCAACCCCATAGACTGGTGTCATGACTATGTACCAGATGTGGGTAGCATCTGAGGGGCAGCGTGACAAGCTCACCTTGTCATGCACAGCAGAATTGCTGAGAGCGTTTCCAATGAGGCGTCTGGCAACAGCAGCACTGGTTTTCTGACGTATTCGTGGGGGCTGCAGCTCGCCAGGACTCAAAGCTTTCGACTTTGCACAAACCTGCAAGAAACCGTCTTAATCATTGATGTATGGCCTCATATAAACGTCATGCTGTTGCTGCTGAGCATTGATGACAAGCAGTTCTGCTGTATGTGTGCTTCCTCTCTTTTTCTGTCAGCACAAGAAATGTTGCATGCTGCAGCTTTTGGTGAGGCAAGTAATGCTTCAGTGGTAATTCATCAGCGTTTTGGGCCAGCATTTCAATGCAAAATGCTGAATGCACTTGTTGTGTTGTGATGTGACACCCCTTGAGGTTCAAGCCAGGCATAGCACTGATCTGTCATAGTCATCTCGACAGGTCTGCTGGGCAGTCTTGGCTCTGCAGAAAGCATTGCTGACTGAACCTATACAGACTGCACAGCCAAATATGCAGACTGAACCATATAGAGACTGCTCAGCCAGATATTCAGACTGCAGGCATGTCATGAGGGCGGCAGCGATCACCTTGTCAAAAGGCTGCAACTGCCACTTACAGGAGGGCTGACTGCTTGAGTGCAAAAGGCTCCTTGCATCAGCAGGATTGGCGCATACAATTACAGAATGAGTGTCATCGACTGACCTATAAAAGAGACAAGAGCACGTCAGCCACGGCGACATTTGTCAAAGTCTGCTGGCAGCTGTGATGCATTCACCTTGTACAAAAGCCTCACAATAATGCACAGCACTGATTGCTGGGGACAGAACCGAGCCTGCTTGGGATCTGAAGCGACCAAGCACAATCATGGACATCATGGACTAGTGCAATCAGAGTCTATGCTGCAAGCTGCATTGCAGTGATGGACTTTTGGAGAACATGCAACAAGCACTGTGTAAAACAGCGCATGGTTTGGAAGGGTCCAGCCTGTGTCACACCTATTGGCAGTGCATGTGAATGTGCAGACGTGCAGAATAAGAACAAAGCTATTGCTTCTGGCAATCAGGATTTGAGCATTGTGTGTACCTGACAACAGGACAGACAGAACTCCACTGCATCTGTTGCAAAAACCGTTCTAGGCTCAGCACTGTGTCATACTGCGTCATGCCATAACACTCCAGCAGATGAGCGCCATCGAAGGGTACTGTCATCTCCTCTGGATCATCATGATCTGTTTCTTTCTGACTTTTGCTCAAGTTGGCAGATGGCTGCACATGCTGGGCAGTGGGTATTTGCTTAATTTTTGGTTTGGGGAGGGCACGCTGTGGCTGCTGCAACTGCTGCAAGTTGTTTTGCCAGCCTGAAAGCACCAGACAAGCATTTCGTGCTAGTAGATAGATGTTACAGCCAACAGCCTGCAGTGAGCTTACTAGACTCCCAGTCCTCGTCTGACCCATCACTGTTCACTGCTTGGACCTGCGCCTGTTCAGTGACTTGAAGAGCCTCTTGAAAGAGCTGCTGTGCCTCTGCGATATCTCCCTGATAGCAAAACGGACGTCAACAACTTACCTGGGTTCACAGTGATCACAGTGAACTTTGGCTGGGACGTTATTCCCAAGCCACTGAGGGAGTGCTCCGTCAAGCCAAACGTTGCGACATATATCGCTCCCAGCGACCTTTGGTAATGCATTTACCTTCTGCAGCTTCAACTGTGCAACATCGTTACAAAGTGCTCCATAGTCTGCTGTCTTGTCCCCAGTCCACTGCTTTATTCGCTGCTCCATCTGAGCTTGTGTCATCGACAAAGCCTGAGGCAACCAGGCTTGCGACAACCAGCTATGCTGTGCATGCGTAACAAACAAGCATTGGCTACAATAAACGCTTAGAGTTTCGGGCAGCCTGTGTGAGCTTTCCAAAACCAGACCTGCCAAAAAAGAATTCTGAATTTGGTAGAATTTGGCTGTATGATCAACACAGCATCCAGACTATATTTTGCCGACAAAGATCCTTGACGGATGAAATCTAGCTGCAGCAGCAACAGCATGCAGTGCAAAAGCTGCAGATGCTCGACGTGCACAGGAATGCACCGTCGTTGATATCAAGGTAGAGAAGGCGGCCTGCAGGCAAAAGACAAAGTAGTCAAGCACAGGCTACTGGTTTTTTGGTATCCTACATAACTTATATACCATCTGGCACACAAACATTGACTTTTGGGGACGTTCATGCGTTTAAGCTTACATGCGCATGCATACTAGAAGTCTGAAGTAATTTGCCAATGACGTGACAAACTAGCAGTTCTCAATTCAATCGCAGAAAAGTCGGAAAGGTGTGACAAATGGAATAACACAGCTGGCCATGGCCGCATGCCAGTATGTCTGCCTCGGTTGGTTCTGTGTCACTTCTCTCACACACTGCGAGCAAACAGCACAAAACAAATCCAAGGATACAAAGCTGGCTGTTGTGCTAAGTATCACTACATGTGCTGCTGATGACTAGCTTTTTGATTACTGATTGGCAAGGATGACCCTGCCACCAACAACAGCCAAAAGCCAACATCTGAAATACTTGAACACAGCAGGCCAGTGATGTGGTGTGGTGTGCTGCTTGCTGCCTACTTACAAGCCTAAGTAGGCTAATCCACTGTCATGCCCTATTGCTTACCTATTTCTACATAGCTTCAGCCAACAGATTCTTGGATGGGGACAAGCCTGCACGCCTTTGATGCTGTCAAAAATTGTATGCCTTGTCTTGGACATGTGACTGCATAATGCAATGACCTTTCAATGCCCTTTATCACAGATGTAGCAGCGCTGAATAGAGCAGACGATTTGTCCTCTTGCAATTCGTTGAGCTTGAGGTCACACCCAAGCATACAGTGCAGCTTTTCTTCAGAACCGTGCTTGTGCGGTTGACGTCTACCTGCGGTCTTATAGCTCGGAGCGCTGGCAATCTGCTGTTCAGTGTGCAGCCCTTAGTTTTGGCGAACTTTTTCGAGATAACAACGTACCCTCCTGAGCCGGACGATGTGCTGCTCTGTGACTCGTGACCTATTGTCAAGTGGCACACATCGACCTTGCAGGTAAAAGAGCTGTCTTCGTCAACTGCTGTTCCCACCCAGAGTGTATATAGTTAAGTTGATGAGTCTGCAGGCAACACTATATTTGCCTGCAACCTTGTCGAAGCTACAGTGCTTCAGGCAACTCTAACACCAAATTTAGAAGTTGGAGTCAGCTGGGAAAAGGTGAGGCTTGTTGTGTAACTTGAAGCTGATTCCAGAATAAGCTTGTACTCAAGTGAAATATCGTTGCTGCAGCTTCTAGATCACGTGTTCAAGCCACTACAAGACAGGCTCAGAAACAGCACAGCAGACGCTTGGAGCCGGGCTTGCCAGACATCAGTGAACTACGCCCTGATGTACAGCAGGAGTGGCACCCTGACAACAATGCTGTGCTTGGAAGCATCAAGGTCAAGCCACACAGCCACAGGAGAGTCAAGTGGTCGTGCCCCAATTGTCCTGCACGATGCCCTCATGTTTGGGAGACAACTGTTGCCAGCCGCACAAGAGGAACCAAATGCCCATATTGTGACGGGAGAGCACTATGCCAGCACAACTCTCTTGCTTCCAAGGCACCGGGACAAGTCAAATATTGGAACCAGGCAAAAAACGTCAACACACCAGAGCAGACGCTTGCTGGCAGCACTCTTCGGGCTGAATGGAAGTGCCCAGTCTGCAGCCATGAGTGGCAAGCTCGAATCGGAATACGTGTAGAGGGGGACAGTGGTTGCCCCCGCTGTAGTAAAGCCCAGGCAGTCAAAATAAAGCAACCGACATTTGAAGCAGCACATCATGAGTTGCTGCTTGAGTGGGACTATGAGCGCAATGCTGTGGATGGCATGCACCCTCACAGCACCACCCTTGGCAGCCATAAGCCTGTGCATTGGGTGTGTCAGAGATGCCCTGCGGGACGATTGCACCAGTACCAAACGCGTCCTAATAATCGTACTCGTAATGACCCTACAGGGTGTCCATATTGTGCTGGCAAGAAAGTCTGCAAATGCAACTCCTTGGAAACCCATTTTCCAATGATTTCACAAGAGTGGGACTTTGCCAGAAATGACCTGACGCCAGCTCAAGTCACTTCCAGGTCTGATCAGGTCGTTTGGTGGGTGAATGCTGTGCGAGGCAGCTGGGCTCAAAAGATTGATGAGCGTACAGACCCTCGACTCAACCCAAAATGAAGGTGGGCTACCAGTTCAAGAGTGCCTAAATCTTCAAGCTTTTGTTGCATACAATGTCGTTTTGTACATTGGCATGTCACTGTAAGACGTCTTCTGGCTGATTGCATGATGCAGCTGGGCTCACATGTGTTCTCATTAGCTTGTTTGCACTGAAGCCTTTCAGTGTCCTTTGTGCCTTGTATGACTGGGAGGAGATTATGCAAAAGTTTGATTGGTTTTGTGCTGTCCTCAATGTCAAAGTCTGATATGCACTGTATACCTTGTGGAACACATCATCATTTCTGTGCAGGCTTGAGATTGTGACTTCTGTCCAAGTCAACATCATCAGTAATGCTGTTCAGGCCGTTGCTAAGAGGCAAAGGAGATAAACGCCTTCCCAAGATACGTCACAGGTACACACTGTTGCTTGATTTGAAGCTGCTGCAGTCAATGCTTTGTTCCCTTGACCATTTATTGACAACTCACAGCCTGCTGTCAGCACTTTGAAGGATCTTGTTACACTGGGTGGCTCGCACTGTATTGTGGTAGATGTTATCTGTACCTACATCTGCAGTGCGACTGTCTTTATGGCTACTGCAAACTGTGAGTGTTGCGGCTGCTGCTTATACTAGAACTGCTGTGGTAATGCAAATATTTGCTGCCACTACTGCAGTAGCGGTGACATTCCATGCCCTTGTTGCTGCTGCCATTGGTGCGAACCTGAGAAGCAACTGCTCTGACCTGCCAAGTGCTTGTTGCTGCTGTTGTTTTGATCACCACTCTGAAGCTTTGCCTGTAGCTCTGAGCCCTGGTCATTGCTGCAGTCCCTATGACTATTGCTAGTGTTGTTGCTGCTCTGTGCGCACATTGCATGTATGCATCATAACAACCATCAGACTCATGCTCTTTGTCGACTTGAGCATTTGCATATTGATTGTGTTGTTGACTGTGCCTTTACTTTTTGACAGGCAGCACTGCAAGGCATTGCTCATGTGAGCAGCAGAAGCACTGAGGGAAAGGGCTCTGAGCCAATCTGCTTTCAGTCAAGCTGCCCTTCCAATGAAAGACCTTATGACAGATCTTGTAGGCACCATCTTTTTCCGTGCCTTCAGGTAACCTTGCAAACAAATGTGGCATTGTCCCTACATCAGTCAAGGCTATCAACAGAGTGACAAAGTTTGCAACATTGTATAAAAATCTTACAACTGTCACTCATGCTTCTGGCCTGACAACACTGACTGTTTGACTGTGCTGCTGCTGGCACTGTCTTTGCCATTGACCAAGCCCTGTCACAATTGTGGCTGCTGCTGCTGCTGTTGTCCTTGTGCGCATTGCATTGTTAGAAAAATTGTTGCTGCTGTTGCTGTTATGACAGCGTAGTTCTTGCTGCTGTTTGCTGCTGCAGCAATGCCACATTTGCTGCATCACTGCTGCTGCTGCTGGTGCTGCCTTTTCGGATTTGCCAGCTACCTATTTGTGTCACAATAATACCCACTTTTTTTTCCTGCAGCATGCCTAGCACTTTGCTCTTAGCATTGCTGGTTGTGCAGATCTTTTGGTAGAGTCTGTCAGGGGAGTTTCCCGGAAGTTGACTTGCAGCGAATTTGACAGGTCTGGATTTGGGACGACGACAAGATTGATGGATCAGCCTCTGATGACAAGCACTGCAGCCATCATGATGTTGCAACTGTTTGGTGCTATTGCTGTTGTAGACTCAGCAGACTGGAGATTGAGTGTAAGCTCTGAGTATTAATTGCTGCTGCTACTGACTGTGTTTTTGCCATTGTCTGAATGCACAGTGCATATGCATATTGCAATGACTTTGAAGTACATGAACTATTGGGCCTCATGAACGTTGGACCCACAGTTCTGAGTTGCGTCGAGGCTTATGTCTGGTGCAACTAGCACAGGAAGCTGGTTCACACATAGTACTTGAATTTCAACGCTATGGGCTGCTGCCCTGCTAAACATGATCCACTTGGTACCTTGACCAGAGAGGGTTGAGTTTCTTTTGAAAGGGCCTGCAGGCAGCATAGTAACTGCTGCAATTGCGCAGCCCGGCATAATTTTAGCTTTGACTATCAGTGTTCTGTGCTTTATCTGCCAATACAATTCTCATGGATTCATTGTCCAATACTGCAAAAAGCGTCTGCTGCCAATTGCATAGTTGTTGTGCAATTGGATGTCTTATCAGGCTTACTCGCTGGTGCTCGCTGGTTGAATTGAGAGAGAGAGCTTTGACCAGCCAGCAATTCTACTCAGACGGCAACACGGAGCAGACGATTCATCTCCTGGTCCGTAGAGCTGAGATCTGGTGACGTTCCGCTGTACAATGTGCAACCTTCAGTTCCTACGAAGCATACCTACCAAGCAGCGTAAAATGTGGAGGCGGACGATGGCATGCACCGTGACTCTTGACCTACTTGGTTGTGGCAAACACCGGCCTTGCAGGTAAAGCAGCGGTCTTCGTCCTTTTCTGTTGCTTCTCAGTATGCATATCTGAGTAGTGCTTCATTGCTGAGTCTGCAGGCAAACAGATGCTTGGCTGCAATGCTGTCCAAGACACACAACTGCAGGCAATCGCGTCATCAAACAAAATTGTTTCAGTCAGCTGCAAAAAGGTGAGGCTTGTTGTGCAACTTGAAGCTGATTACAGCATTATTTACAGCTCAAGCAAAACATTACTGCTGCAGCCTCCAGATTGTGTGTTCAAGCTGCGGCAAGACAGACTCAGAAACAGCACGGGAGTTGCCTGCAGCAGGGCTTGCCAGACATCAGTGCACTGCGCCCTGATCTACAGCAGGAGTGGCACCCTGACAAGAACGCTGTGCTTGGCAGCATCAAGGTCAAGCCACAGAGCCACATGAGAGTCATGTGGTCATGCCCCGATTGTCCAGCAGGATGCCCTCATGTCTGGGAGACAGCTGTTTACAGCCGTACAAGAGGAACCAAATGCCCATACTGTGAAGGGAGATCGGTATGCCAGCACAACTCTCTCGCTACCAAGGCACCAGGACAACTCAAATATTGGAACCAGGAGAAAAATGCCAACACACCAGAGCAGACACTTGCTGGCAGCAGACTTCGGGCTGAATGGAAGTGCCAAATCTGCAGCCATGAGTGGCAAGCTATAGTTGGATCGCGTGTAGAACACGGCAGTGGCTGCCCGCGCTGTATTAGAGCTCAGGCCATTAAAGCAAAGCAACTAACGTTTGCAGCAGCAGAACATGCGTTGCTGCTTGAGTGGGACTATGAGCGCAATGCTGCAGATGGCATTCACCCTCACAGCACCACACTTGGCAGCCATAAGCGTGTGCATTGGGTGTGTCAGAAATGCCCTAAGGGACAGCTGCACCGGTACCAAATGCCTTCCTATCATCGTACGCTGCAGGGTGTCCATTATGTGCTGGCAAGCAAGCATGCAAATGCAACTCCTTGGAAACCCATTTCCCCATGATATCACAAGAGTGGGACTTTGCCGAAAATGACCTGACGCCGGCTCAAGTCACTTCCAGGTCTGGTCACGTTGCCTGGTGGGTGAATGCTGTGCGAGGCAGCTGGGCTCAGAGGATTGATGAGCGCACAGATCCTCGATGTAATCCCAGATGAAGGTGAGCTCACCAATTCAAGGGTGCCTAAATGCACCTGCGTTTGCCAAGCTATTGTTGCACAGCACATCGACAACACATTGATGCAAGCTCTCAAATTCTTTTGTACATTGGCTTGTTGCTGCAAGACAAATTGTGAGTAATGGCATGACGCAGATGGGCTCACCACATTGGTTTTATCACCAACATTGTCACAGTACTTTTCAATAACTTCATTGTCTTTGCAATGACTGGTGTTGAATTTGCTTGTTTATACTAAAGCCTTTCATTGTCCATTCTGCCCTGAAACATGGACAGTTATTGATTTTATCTGGTGGTTTGACTTGTGCTGTCCAATGTACAGTGTGTCCAAGGCTTTTCCGCACCTTGTGGAACACATAATGATTTCTGATCAGGATTGACATCATGACTTCTGTCTAGGTCAACATCATTGGCAATGTTAACCAGGTTGTTGACGAGAGGCAAAGCAGATGGACGCCTTTCCAAGATGTGTCACCTCACAGGTACACATTCTTGCTTGTATTGAAGCTGCTGTGGGCGATGCTTTGCTTGTTAAAACGTTCATTGACCAGTCACAGCCTCTTGTCAGCGCTCGTAAGGATTTTGTCATGCTGGGTGGCTCACATGCAATCCTCCTTCTTTGTCGTGTTGAGATAGGTGTTATCTGTACCTATGTCTGCACTGCTGCTGCTTGGCAGCTACTGTGAGCATGGGGGATCGCAGCATCTGCCGCTACCACTAGAACCGCAATGCAACCAACAGAATGCAGTGCTGGTTGTGGCTGTGAGAAGCAACTGCTCTGACCACCAAGTGCTTGTCGCTGCTGCAATTTGTAATCGCCATGCAAGAGTTTTGGCTGTAGCTCTGACTCATGGTCATTGCTGCTGTTGCTATGACTAACGCTAGTCCTGTTGCTGTGCTGTGCGCACATCGCATGTATGCATCACAATAACTATCAGACTCACGCTCTTTGTCAACTTAAGCGTTTGCATATTGCTGATGCTGACAGTGCCTTTATTTTTTGACAGGTGGCATTGCAAGGCATTGCTCATGTGAGCGGCAGGAGCACTGAGGGAAGGGGCCCTCAGCCAGTCTGCTTCCAGTCAATCTGCCCATCCACTGCAAGATCTTATGACACATGCTGCAGGGACCATCCTGTTCCAAGTGCCTTCAGGTAACTGTGCAAGCAAATCTGCCATTGTCCCTACATCAGTCAGGGCCATCCACAGAGGTTGCAATATCAGACAAACAGCACTGTTACACATGTCAGTCTTGCTTCTGGCCTGACAGATTAGTGACAACACTGACTGCTTGACTGTGCTGCTGTCGGCACTGTCTTTGCGACTTATGTTTATGTGCTGCCATGTTTGTGCTGCTGTCCAGAAGAGTCATTGCTGCTGTTGTTGCTATGACAGCAAAGTTGCTGCTGCTGCAGCTGCTGCAAAGCCGAGCATGCTACTTTTGCTGCTGTCGCTGCTGCTGCTGTTGGTGCTGCCTTCCTAGATTTGCCACCTTGTCCCCACCATGCATGCTCTTGTTCCTGGTTGCATGCCTAGCATCTTGCTCCTAGCTTTGCTGGTTCTGCAGGTTTGTGGCAGAGTCTGTCACAGAAGTTTGTCAGAACCTGCTTTCCAGCTGATTTGACAAATCTGGATTGGGGACGAAGCCAAGCTCAATGGATCAGCCTTCGATGACAAGCACTGCGGCTGTCATGATGTTCCAACAAGTTAGTGCTGCTGCTGTCATAAAATCAGCAGACTGAAGCTTGAGAAGCCCTGAGTACTGATTGCTGACAGTGTCTCCAACATTGTCTGTGTGTACTTTGCAGACGTGTATATGTATTGCAATGGCTTCTGACTACCTGTATTGTTGGGCCTCCTGAGCATGGGAGCATAAAAATTCTGAGGCTGCATTGAGGCTTATATCTGGTGCATTCAGCGCAGGGAGCTGGATTACACATAATGCTTCGATGTCAACGCAATGGGCTGCTGCCCTGCTAAAGAAGATCCAGTTGGTGCCTCAACTGGAGAGGAATGAGTTTGTGTTGAAGCGGCCTGTAGGCAGCAAATTAGCAGCTGTTGTTACACAGCTTGACATTGTTGTGGCCGTGCTTGAGTTTACACTCAGTGTTCAGTCTGTTCAAAAACTCAGCTTTGACTCTCAGTGTTTCGTGCTTTGCCTACCAGTACATCCTTGGGGATTTTTCCTACTTGATTTGGAGAAAGCACCTACAGATGTGTATGTTGTCTACCTGCGTGTGCACTTACGCACTAGATGCATCGCGATGGTTATTGTGGATGTCATGCTGGCTGTAATGATATGGCTCCGTGAGAGGGATGCCATTTGACAGCTGCACCCTTTCGGATTTGTTTCCGGACTTGCAGTCTGTATCAATTCAACGCGATGTAAGAATGTAGGTAGCACAGCACTTGACAAGTGAGCTGCTTCGTGCATAACATGTACATACATGATTGGTCTGTCAGGTTTTGGTTGGTTTACTCGAAACCCTTCTGTTTGAAGCTGCACTGACCGTGCATCTAGAAAGTTTTCCAAACAGCAGATCATTGGGATATAAGTAGAGGCGTTCTGACGTGCAAGTGCACCCATACATGCATGCACCCATATGTGCATATGCATCGAATTGATGAGCTCATTCATTGCAAGTACTTTCAGCATATTGTGCTGCTGTTGTAAATGTCATTGCTCTATAGACCAACAAGTTGTCAGTATCCTTTGGGTTGGATCTGGTACGTGCTTCTCACAAGTGCATACCACATATATAAGACATATGATGACAGCTTCATAATGATTGACATGCGCATGCTGGTTGCAAGCATATGCTGGGTGCAGACTTTGAGCAACACAGTGAAAGCAAGGTGCATGCAGAGATGGAACGCTTGCTGTCAGATGCTGCCATGATCTACAGCATGTTCGCAGCCAGCCAAAGAGAAGCTCCTCCCATGACAACAGCAAAATTTGCATTCTTGAATCATACTGCACAACTCACCTATGGCATTCTGCTTGTACCTAGGTCAGGCACCTGGTCACACTCTGAAACATGTGGTGGTGAATGCTGACCAGACCAGGGATGACTAGACAGTTTGGCAAGCTGATCAGAGCAAGCTAATCACAGCAAGCTGATTCACGAAGGACTTGACTGCTATTGCGTGCTCTTTTTTCAAGTCCCGACCCAAATGATAACGTTGCCTTCGACACAAAATGCATTGTCGCAAATGACGCTGACTCCCGACTCTAATGTTGCGACTAGCTAGGACTTTGTCGGCACCCAACGGGTGACGCCCTGGGTGACGCCTGCACCTGACATAGCACTCGGACACGTTGGTGGTGAACGGTGGGCTGGGGGTCGCAGTTCAAAGTGCAGACAGACAGGTGTGAAGCTGCTCTGAAACTTGCAGTCACTGCTGTTGTGCACCTCCACCATGCGCAAGAGAGAGAGAGAGAGAGGATTTTACATCTTCAGCCAACCAACTAGGTTGTACAGATGTGCCAGGGTTGTCAGTAACCTGGTCAGATCATCAGTACTAAGTGTTTATCATGTCTAAACAGTCTGAAATGAATTTGTAAACAAGCATG
>JAABUP010001516.1_pt1 | contig 48760 bp, 58 predicted proteins | sample 5559201 | NCBI WGS metagenome assembly JAABUP01 (sample SAMN10711887, study PRJNA513373) | rock metagenome | isolation source: Antarctica rocks | place: Antarctica | reverse complement strand
TTTCTCGGTAATTTTTAGGCCGTCGTATTTATTAAATAAGTAGTATACTATCTCGAAGAGATACGTAGTCGGTCTATCTTCTAGAAAGCGTAATAAGTTATTCTCCTTCTTATTATTAAGGATAGGGGGTCGCCCGTTTAGTCTATTTAGTAGCTAAATAACGGAGCTATATTCCTAGAGGTTCTTCCTTATCTTATCTACCTACTACTAGGTAACGCTAGTACGCTCGACGATCTAATTAGTCGAGAGCTCGCTATAGATCTATTACTCAATATTATAGCGAGTTTACTCGCTAAGTAGTAGAGGTATAAGGAGGGCGACTAATAAGGGCGACTAATAAGGTTGCGGAGGTAGGTGCGACCGTATAGGGCTAAGGAGTCTACTACACTAAGGCTATACCACCTTATTCCGTAATTTTAAGTATACTTAGCTTTAAATTCGACTATTTAGGACCTCGTATTAAGTAATTAGGTAGATTTTATTAATTTACTATCCCTTTCCTTGTGAGCGGATAGTTAACGCTAAAGGGAGATCTACGTAGGGGTGGCAATTAGTCGGCTCTATCTAGCGATTGTCTAAGCAGCCTTGGTAAACCTATGCTGACTTATCACCACCCCTACGTGGATCTCCCCTTAGCGTTGACCATCCGCTCACAAGGAAAGGGATAAAATCCCGAATTTTGGTGTGCGTTTACGGGGCCGACGGGAAAAAACCGCGCTACAACAGAGTTTTTACAGGTACGATATAAGAGGGACCGAGGCGGCTCCCATATATCGGCGTCTTCTCTAGGCTTCGTATAGACATTAGAGTCATGTGATGTAGAATGAATGTATGAAGGTGTATGCAGAAGTCAGTCGTGGGTTGGATGGATGGCTATTGACATTCAATAAACCCCACTGCTAAAGAATCTTCTTTTGTCAATAGGAACTATTCTTGTAAGGCTCTGATGTCCACTAAAGCTATCTTTGAGAAGCGTGTATGTCTAGTGACTGAACTTTTAGTGGTAGGATTCACCCTTTTCGCGATAGATAAATTACTTTCACTTCCCCGGATTCTTTCAAACATGGCTGAAATTATCGAAATTCGCTCCCAGCAAACAGACAGGATTAAAATACAGCTGAAGCACATATAATGTACTAGGGTGAGACTAGGCCGTGGAAATGCATCAGGACCATGATTGGCCGAGGGTCATCTAACGCCTAGCTTGAATGCCATAAAAGACACGACTCCAATTCTTCAATACTTTGGTAATTGATCAATCGCAAGGAAAATGGTCCGACAACCCCCCGCCGCTAATCCTCCCGATTCTGTCCCAATTGTTGAACGCTTCGTCAGCAGTACAGACGGGGATCTGTACTACACCAACGGCCCTGATACCATTGTCGAAGATGTCATTCAATTGATCATCGTTGGTGGCGTCAATGAGCGGCCAGCCGTTCTTCTGGCCATTGGCGTTGAAGCTGTTCACAGCACTGCATCATTATCGCTTGGTTAGTCATGGTTCGTCAAGCAAGCATTGAGATGTGAGAAAACAGGGTTCCGCTTGAATGTACTCACCCCGCAACGAAATCGTCTCTGAGGACTCCGCCCCACGCAGTCCCATCTAGCTTGTCGACACCCGGCAGGGGAGGAAGAGTGTTATCAGAGCACGAGACAGCCATATCTTCTCCGCCGTCACCACAGTCGAGCGAGTCGCCAGCATTGGTCGTAGCACCCATCAAATAGTAAAGGCCACCATTGAAACAGACAAAGTTCTTGACACCATCATCGTCGGAAACATACTGGTCAATAGGATTAGGGTTGCCGCAAGGAGCTTTAGCGTCACTGAAAGAATAACGCATCAGTTGAATTTCTCTTGTAGATTTCTCATGGGATATTTCACTCACATTACGACGGGTCTAATGTTCAAATTGCTCAGGGGCCAGGCCTGTGGGATGAGAAAGCCGTAGATGGAGTTTTCTAGCGACTTTTGCACGGTGGGTTCGTCCTCTGAAAAGCCCGGTTCCAATACTTTGCCTCCTGTGATCATGTTATAAAGCATGGTGTTCGAAGCGTCGCTACCATTGAAGAGGTCTTGATTGTAAGTATCTATAGTCTGGTCCCATATTTTCACGAGGTTACCGAGGTTGGTGCTGAGGTCGTTCTGAGCGGTGAGCTCTGCGCCGCTAGATTGGTCGACCTCGTCAGCCCGATGTGCGCGGACGAATGAACGTCTTCGCGTTAGGACATTAAGATATAGCACTTACGGAATGGTGGTGTCTTTTGCGATAGTTACGCCATTAGAAACGAGTGGATTGACCCAGTCTTTGAAGGTACCGAGGGTGTTGCCATTTGCTTTGAAGAAAGGAACTGCTTTCAGTGCTGTGTCAAAGCCGTCAGTACTGTACCCACAAAAGAAGTTGGGATGGCGTTCCAAAGTAAAGAGGTACCTGAATTCCACATTGGGGATGCAAACATCGCAAAGCCGAGACCCAATAGATCCAACGCCAATTTCAACCCCTCAGACTCGTTCTCGATGGGTGCAAAGGTAGAGGCGAAACCGCCCATGTCCGTGCTGATTTGTCCTTCTGCTTTGCTAATGGCATCGAAGATGTCATAGTTGAGCTAATGCGCCCGCGGTCAGAACGAGTCCTAGTGATTGCGCCGGATTTGCGAAACGAAGAGGAATCTTACGCTGCTGATAGCAATGAACGAATTGAGGATGAACATGCCTGCCTGTTCACCTGTCAGTGCCCAGATCAAGGTCCTTGTTTCGTCCATTCTTACTGGATGATTTACATCGCTACACTCGACATAGGATCCACATCCATCTCTAGCCGAAAGATCACCACATAGCATCTACACGTGTTCATATCAGTACAAATCATCTTGAGCTAGGTGCCATAAGAGATATTGCTTTCGATAGACCAAACAGCCACAGTGCCTATGGTCCCACGAGGAGGCATCAGGTCGACCCCCAGCAAGAATGCATACCTGCTCGGGTCCATGGAAGAAATTGGAGACCTCCTGAGTAAATGTCAATCCGCTACTGCCTTTCGCCTTCCAATCGTTGAGAGCAGCTTTCCACGCCGTCTCGGTGTCCACTGAGTTCCAGCGCTGGGTCTGATCGATGGACGCATCCGTCACCTCAGGTGTCGTGCACTGGGCGGTGGACCAGTCCGGCGAAGCGCTCGATTGGGGAGCAGGAGCTGCCAGGGTACCAACCAGGATGCTCGCAACAGGCAAGAGGAAACAGTGAGAATGCATTTTTCTGATGCAATAAACGAAGGTAAGAGGAGAAGAGGGAAAGAATGAACGGCAACAGATGGAAACGCAGAAGAGAATCGTCAAGTGGGACGCGCAAGTGAATCAATGCAGTTCCGATACTCTATCTCCAAACGAGGATTGCTCTGCCTCGCGGTCCTTTTATACATAATGTGTTCGATATTGACATCCACGACCCATTCGAACCAACACAAGGCGGTGCCAGTTATCTGCGCCCAAAGTCCAACGACGCTGGCATGTTTGAAACGGTCGAACAAGCCAAGTCAGCCGCGAAATGAAGAGGAAGGATTGCGAAGTGAGAAACTGGGGCGATGAGCACGCACAGAGATGTCGATAAACGTTGGGGCTGCTGTTGCCGTCATTAGTCGTAGGATGCCTAAAGTAGGAGTCTTCTGAAACATGGAAACTTCCGAACGGGATGAAAGCGTGCAGAGGGTCGGCTGTCTCGGCATCTCGAATCGGGCGGCCAATCAGCGTCAATGTTCCACCCTCGTGCGCGTACATGGGATGCATGGCATGCATGGCACTGGAACTGCGGACCCTCTGGCTGGGTTGGCTCGGATGTTGGACACGGCAAGGTGCGCGTGAGATGATAAGATGAAGGAGGCAAAGGGTCGTCGTTGCTTCCATTCCGAGCTGAGAGTTGAGAGCCTCAATTACAAGTACCTACTTTAATCGGTTGGTAAATCCTCCAGTAGACTGCGAATACGGCATTGATGGATAGGAACGTGCCTGCCAACCAGATGCTGACCAACATCAGCCTGGTCGCCCCTTTCGCCAAGTACTTTGCTCTCTCTCGCTGCTTGACTGCATCACTCTCAGCTGCTTTAAGACCACCGAATCTGAGATGCTGCTCTCAAGGTCGCTGATCTAGTCCATCCGGGAGTTGCTTCTGCTCGGTCGTGAATGAGAAGGGGCAGACTACTTACCCCAGGTATATTTGCGTTGGGCCTTTGCAGACCTAAATCAGCCCTGGACTCGTATCCATCTGCTTGAATGTCGCCAGTATAGAGTGTTGTTCCTAAAATGACCATCGCATGAGTGCAATTGACATTGGAATCCTCGCTTTTAGTATGCTCCCGTTTGGGTTACATGTTGTATTATGTGTTGGTTTGGCATATAGAGCTTCCTTAGGTGGCGTGAATGGCTTGACTCCAGAAGACCCTGTACGACGGCATGGCAAAGCTGTGACAGAAACACTGAGTACCAGTAAACTCCTCTAATGCCTCAGCCACGGATGAGAGGCTAGATGGAGTGTGATGTGGGCTTTATTTGCTCTGTATAGGCGACGGCTTATATTTTGGCAGCACCTCTCATCTAGCGCTCAAATTATGTCCGACATGTCCAGATCGTAGGTGATCTGGGCATTCGGGAGCGCATCAGTTTTGCTTTGGTGAACAAAATTTACAAGACAGAATATATTCAAGATACATCTAATGAAGTCCAGAAAATGACTAAAGACCTTAAGCAAAGACACAAAACAAGCGCACCGAATTGATTTAAGAAATTGCGAATGAAGATGCGGGGTCAGTTTTCGCAGAACATATCAGGTCAGCTTGATTTACGCACATTGGCGTACTGAAAGCGAAAACCCAGACACAAAGCAATCGCTGCGGTGAGAAGTCCACAAGTGTCTCTGCAAAGTTCCAGATTTTTGAAAGTGCTCACGGATCTCGTGTAAGCTCGCGCAAGCCACCACCATCGTAACAAATCCGGCCTGCCAAGCTGCTTCGTGAGATCATGTGGATTAGAGCGGTCTTGAAGCTCGTTCTACACTAGCTTAGAAGATGAGTCCATGGCCTCTGCCTTCGGGTGATGTGAGCTGAGTATCATACGTTCTTAGCCTGCCTATCGAACATGCAAGAATTCTCGGATCAGAGTAGCAACAGGCATATCAAACGAGCACCAGTGCCACACCTTCTCCAATAGTTGGTAAGTACATCTTATTGCCGTCTATGTGGGCGAAACTTATTCGACTCATCCAATCCCTGGCCTCTTCTAGTCGTCGGCTATGGGTAACGGCTGTAGCGGGAATCGGAACTTTGCGCAACTTCCAGCATTTCATACTGAACCTGATAGTGTCATGTACACTCTCAGACAAACTCTCTTGCTATCATTGAAAACATGAAATTGGCAATACCGCTTCTCTCAATTGTCGGTCTCTCTGGAGGCCTTATCTTACCTCGAAGCTTGGATTCTGCGGGGGTACCTCGTAACGGTTCTCTGTGGACCTTGGGCGTCTCCAATCATAAGCCCGATATCCTAATAAGACCCAATCCCCAAGCTGATATATCGGCTGGTAGTTTCGGTGCCTGGCCCGATTTGCCTTTTAGTTTCGATACTGGATTTCAGCTGTACATCAATATCACTCAACTCGGACACGTCACCGCACAGGCCCGAAAAGACGATATCCTCAACGATCTGGATGAATTATACTATGATATAATAGCGCAAGGCGATGCTTTTGCCATTATACCGAAAGCCGCGACGTTCTCCCACGGCATAGTCTATGCGTTTTTCGGGAGCAAGCCCCACGCCGAGATGAGAATATCCCAGGCGGCTCAGATCATCAGTGCACTCTGGTATTCTTCAGTCAAGTATGGACCAAGGGAGATTTTGGTTGCTGAGGTTACAATGGCAATGGACCCCATAGCGACCCTTGCACTTAGATTCAGCGAGGCAAAGGAACAGTCATAGACCCTACGATAATTCAGAGGGCACATAAGGGGGGTTTTCTAGGTCGCGGCAATTTCCTCGTGGTGATGCTTGTAACTTCTGACAGCTTTGGTTAATGCACCCATTCCTATAGTCCCACTCTCACCCTTTCATTTGAAGGCAAAATTCGCCATTGAGTGTAGGACAGGCAGAAGCCCATGCTCGGAGGACTAGAGGGCCCTCAACGTGTGCTCAGATGCCCAAGTGGATGAACTCACTCCTCACCTCTCTTGGCTTCCCTGACGCTAAGTCAAAATAATCAAAATCAAGCGGTATCTCTCATATAGGCGCACCAAGCACGATTTGGAAGTCTCCCTCACCTGAATCAGAATGAATTGGGAGAACGGCTCTTGGCAATTAGCAACAAGTATTTGTCCTGACTGCAAAGTAGAATGCGAGACACGCAAAGCTTGGCGTTTTTTTGCTGCGGTGCTAAACATACAGATGTCAAGAACTTTCACCTGAGAGCGGCTTCGATGGCAATGATCTCTGTGTATGCCGCTCCCTCGTTGATTATTCGCCCCTAGTACCAGCATTAACCACTAAGAACTTCTGGAGGTTCGTGAACATCACTAAGACTCGGTCCGCTTAGGCCGGTTAACGAGACGCGCGCTAGAGGCACGCAGGGATGCTGAAACGCAGAGTACATATGTTCGATATGCATGACCAACTACGTAATTCATACGAGGCTCTGTCTGAAATACTTTACGGCCCAGCTCGTTTGACAGTCGGCTTGTCTGCAAAGGGGTGCATTGGAAGGGCCCAAGCTGTATGCGAACAACAACCTGACCAGAGCTCCTCCTTGCTGCACCCCCTATCTAATCAACGCGCGGGGGCACGTATCTTTTGGGGGCCACCGACCTCGAGTCAACCACTTTGATATTGACACGCTGTCTTCCTACCTTGTTGCGCGTTGTGAGAGAACGGAAAGTGTGACAAAGACTAGGCTTGGTCGGAAACGCCGAAGTAGGGGTGAGCTTTCCTTTGTCCCTTGACCTATTCACATCCATCATACTGAAAGGTTCGCCACGCAGCACGGTCCTAAATCCTACTTCCCAAGAAACCTACCACAAGACCTCTTCTCTAACATGGCCTCGTCTCCGATTACCCAGTCCCTAAAGGTAAGTTGGCCTCCCTGGTCTCTGTGTACCCCAGACTGAATAGACTATATTGCAGTGCGTTGTGACGGGTGACGGCGCTGTTGGAAAGGTAAGGGCTAGAGGCCCTGGATTATGCCTCTAATTTTACGCTGACTTGGTCCAATCAGACGTGTCTCCTCATATCCTACACTACCAATGCATTTCCTGGAGAATACATACCCACCGTGTAAACGCATTCATCGAAATCATTCTTTGAACTCCGACTGACCTCTAAATTTCAGTTTTGACAATTACTCTGCCAGCGTCATGGTTGACGGGAAACCCATAAGTCTAGGTCTATGGGATACAGCTGGTCAAGAAGACTATGACCGCCTCAGACCACTTTCATATCCGCAAACCGACGTTTTCCTCATATGTTTCTCCATCGTTAGCCCGCCGTCATTCGATAACGTCAAGGCAAAATGGTTTCCCGAGATTGAACATCATGCGCCGAATGTACCCATCATATTAGTCGGCACAAAGCTAGATCTGAGGGAAGACAGAGGGACTATGGATGCGCTGAGATCGAAACGGATGGAGCCAGTGTCATACGAACAAGCCCTGGCTGTTTCCAAGGATATTCGAGCCCACAAGTATCTTGAATGTTCCGCGTTGACGCAACGGAATCTAAAGAGCGTTTTTGACGAGGCCATCCGGTAAGTTGGATCAGGCACTCTACGTCACTGGCGACCACTAACTCACCAGGGCTGTACTTAACCCTCGACCTGTTGGAAAGCCTAAGAAAGAAAAGGGCCCCAAATGTGTTATTTTGTGAGCGTTTGCCGTTATAGAATCATTCGCAAAGCTCGGCGGCTGGCTAGGCCCCAAGTTTTGTTCATTGGAGCAAGGTTCTGGAGCCCAGCCAAACAGTAGTCATGGCCTAATCATTTATTGGCGGGTGACTAGGTCGAAAGAAAGATATTTTCTCATATTAGGAAAGACCTCAACATGGCAAAGAGGCTCTCAATTAGTTAGGAACGATCTGATGAGCCGGTAGCTGAGGTTGCAATCTTTGAAGTGTGTAGGAATGACGATGTTGCTCATGATTGTCCCTTGCACACGGAAGCTTCCGTGGAGATTCGGGTCATCACCACCACTCCTCGGCGCTTTGTTGATGTGATAACCCACGCATTGTCCGGCTAGGCTGAACCGGCTACTCTGTTTCTCCTGCTAGGATGGACATCGCCGTTATTAGTAGGAAGTGCCGGCTCAATCTCCTTTCCATTCTGCGTGCTCTGCCTCTCCCGCTCTCGACCTTGGCCCTTTCCATCCTTGTGGAGCTCTTCGTTCTTGATCTTGGTCTTATGTTTCTGTTCCTCTTGAGCTCTCCGCGATCGCTGCTCATTGAGCCTCTCATTCTTCGCTCGAAGCTTGCTTCTCCTATCCTCACTTTTCCCACCTCCTCCTCCAGCACTGGTGACATCAGCTTTTTGCAGTTCCCTCGATGTCCGCCCGGACTCACGTTAATTCAACATTGAGCTTCCTTGCAGGTGAGGTGCCATCATCGAAGCTAGAGCCATGATAGAGCTTCAAGCACGTCTTCATCCGGTCATAACCATCGAATTCTAGGAATGCAAACCCCTTCGACTTTCCATTCTCCTTCTTGGTGCGGTGACGGATGGACTTTGGCTGAATCTTTGCAAAATGCTTGCCAATTGACTCATCCGTAGCTGTGTAAGGTAGATTTCCTAAATCGTGGAGACCCAATCAGAGCCTTGACTTCAGAGCATTTGGATCTTATGGTAGCAAAATCACAAACCAATGAAAACAATGAATCGTTGGGTCTTCTCGATTGCTGTGTCTTGACCCTGGCTAGCCGCATTGCTCAAGGTCGTCGCATTCTCTGCTTGCTCATTTTCTGCTATTGGGCTTCTAGCATCGGCCTTGGTCGAAGGCTCCTGTGATTCTTTTCTTTTCTTCCGTGGTTCGTAGACGACGGCCGCATTGTTTTCACTCGTAGGTGCCGTATTGCATAGAGAGGCCGTTGCCACAATTCCGAACTTGCGCTTCCTGGCTTCTTTTCGCTTTGCATCTGCGCCCATGTCGAATGACTCTTGATTTAGATGAAGGACTTGTGGGCGAGGTCCTAGCGCAAGTACCATGAGAATTAAGCAAATGTGAAGATAATTATCAAACGTGCTCGGCTTTTAGCTTTTTATTTCCGGGTACGTGTACTACCTTAAGTAAACCTGGTCTCACTCAAACCTACCCGTACATATCTTACCAACGCTGGCAATCCGTTAGATCTCTTTGGCACGATATCGCAATGGCCGCCATAAGCGGTTTAGTGTTTCTCGACCAGTACAATTCTAATGTCGCGCTTTTCATTTATGTCTAATTAAATCTACATGCCCTGAGTAGACTGAGTGGAGTGGAACCGTTCGGCCTCCTTTGTACATTATGATGAAGTAAAGCCATACAGCCGATACATGGAAAGGATACCGTAGACAGCATACTTGTGAGCAGTCCGTTCGCCGATAGCCTATGACATGAGGATGTAAAAGTTGAGCGTCGGCCACGATCGTCTAATCTATCTTTGTATGGAAGAGCAGTACAAAAGGAAGCGGATGGCACGTAGTAGCATAAGCCGAATGACGCGATAAACGGCTCAGCCAACGTTGTGCAGATTCACGAGGGAACACGGGTTTTGAGGTGCCGTATTAGGCCATATTGGAAGATTGCACCTTTCCTTCCCGGTTCCCTTTGTATCTTAGGCTGCCTTGTTCGGAGCTGAAGTAAGGCTACTGTCGGAATGTCCGTCGCTGAGAGGCGTGGTATGAGCAGTAGGGGTGGGTGAAGGAGCTGCGAGCGTTGCTGCAGCACGGCGGCCCTTGATGCGAGCACTGAAAGTTTGGTACGCTGAAGCGCTGACTGAGCGACGCGCTACCGAGTGGACGGCCGATGCAGAGACATGGCCGGAAGCAATCCCGACGGTCGGAGTGCCTCGCTTGCGCAGACTTTGGTAACGGATCAGAGGAGGTTCCAAGTCCGTGGCATCGAGACCAGAGCCGGAGCAGGCCGAAAGGGTGTGGTGCAGGGCAGAGCCAAACTGCGATGTTTGGCACTGGGAGTACAGGCACTGAAGCACGGTCTAGTTGAGAGTGAGTCGTTGACCTCTGATGCCATCAATGAGCCAATGCCTACGTTTTGAAATTGAGCATCCTCGCACAAGCATGACCTCTCACTGTCCTCAGTGCATTCACTGACATATTTCGAGTTATCCCAGCACTTAGAGACACATCCTTCCGCAGGGATTAGCTTTTGCTGGTCGTCCGACATGAGGAGATCAATCCTGCTTACCTGGCAACTCGATGCCAAAGCTGGCGATGCTGTGTATTAGGCCAAGGCCCATGAAGACAGTGCTCAATTTCATCTTAACACGTGAGAATGTGGGACACGTGCTCGAAGGTCGGTGGGTGAGGGGTAATCCTGCTAATGGAAATTGAGAGGTAACGACAGACGAAACTGTGCTCAGTAGGTGAGCTTGACACCCTAGAAAGACTTGGGCCCAAAACCTTGACGACGAGAGAGGCCAAGCAAGGACAATGGTAATGATTGAAGTGATTTTAGAGAGCCGGTGATAGTTTAGACTCACAAGGACTACAACTGGAATGCTCCGTGCTGGTTGGCAATGAGGGGTGGAAAGATGTGTGAAATTGAAAGAGGAAGGCGGAACCCTGGCAGACGCGTTTGATGACTGTGCCGGGAGAACTCTGTCATCACTCTACAAATTCTTTAGACAGCGTACTGTAAGATAAGGTAAAATCCTTATCTGATTACAGGTCCCTTGCGGCGACATGCAATGCAATTTTCTTACCGTCACAGAAGATTGACCTGAAGACTTTCCGTTCCGACAGCACTTCTATTGAAGATCGCGACATAAGAAGTAACCTCTAGGGCCTACTAATAGACCATGAGTTGAACATCTCCACTACCGCTACCGTAACGGCACTTGAGCTCAGATCGGTTCAACAGATGCATCAGGGGCTGCTGTGTTTCTCGCATATCAAATATACTCCTTTTCTTCTGGTCAATATGCGAGCAGTCAATAATGACGCGTTCGAGCTTCGCAGAAGTCAGAGCACCTGCCGACATCAGCATGAGCCTCGAGTGCACGAGTGTTGAGATTGGTCGAAGGGGTGGACAACTGACCTGCGTCCAAGAGGTCGATGATCCGTGAAGGTGTCCCCACACCAATGCACATCCTGCTCGGATCAGTATCTTGAATCAGCACTTGAAAGGCCGCTGGTTCCCTTTACCTTGTCTTCTTGACGTATTCCATGGCGTCTTTCAGCTTTACGTGCTTTGCGAAAAGCTTAGCCACTGCTGCATCCTTCGTTTGAAAAGTACGTAGCGCCCTGCTGACACATTATTTACTATTCATCAAACCCTTGAGAGTCTGTGGTAAACGATGATGGACGTACCGGGTTAAATCTGCGGCTCGCAGGCCGGCTGATGTGATCACTATGGTGTGTGGAGCACCATTTTTCTTTGACGCGGAGGAAATCGTCTTGTTCGTTCTACCTCTCATGCTATAATGATCAAGGAAAGACGGCAAGTTTTCTAGATTCCGTAGTTTGGTCCAGTCACTCGTATCCTGAAAAGCCTTTTCTGCACGGATTCAGTACACCACTTGATCTGCAACAGACATGGCTTTTATGGCCGTGCTGATATCACCTGAAATATGCAAATCCTCAAGCTCAACAAGGCTCAGATTCTGTGAAAAGCGCTTGGTCCTTTGAGCAATATAGTCTGCCAACAACCGACTGTCCAGATTTCGAATGGCCAAATTGAGACCCAATTCAAGGTCTAGATTGTCATCATTCTCATACTTTACCTTCTTGGATTTTTTGCGCTTGACAGGCTTTGAGGAAGCGTTCTCATCGCGATTATCAACTATTCGTTTGCGCTTTTCCGTCCGAGGACGAGTAGGAAGTTGAGGCGATGACGGAGATGGAGAATGCATAGAATCATGCGAGATATCAGGAGCAGACTCAACAGTATTCGACATTGTGAGCGTCGGAGTTTGTATGGTGACTCGAGATGTGGATACGAAATATCGTTCTGAGATGTCTTGCAAAAAATCTCATATGTACTGTACCTACGTAACGGGAATTTAGAAGCGAAGAAGACTTGTGGCGTAGCGCTAGCCTAGCTTACCCGCGCCCCCAGTCCCCGTTCTACATGTTCTTAAGGTACTTACCTAGCGGCCAGGGGCTTGACACTACTGCTCGTCAATTGTTTACGCATAGCCTTATTTGGTGAGTCGCGCCTCTGCCCCACATTCGGTCACGACAACATTCAATGAACTATGTCAGCCATAGGATATGAGACAAGAGACGGAAAGGAAAACTCCAGGGTTGATTACAGTACCGAGGATGAGCTTTCAAAACCAGCGCAGCTGGCGCAAGGTGCTTCACGGTGTTCTGCAAGTGGAAGGACGAGCTCAGCAGCGGCAACAGTAACACCACACTCAAATGTCAGAGAATGAGATGAAGTAGCGCTGGAGGCTAGTCTGCTAATAGGCCTGTCCATAGCTGCGACAACTTGCCGCAAATATCAGGAGACCATCAATAACGCCCCACGGTCGTGTGTCTAACCTTAGAGCACCAACCTCCCAAAGAATCGTTGCAGCCAGTACTCCAAATGAACCACGGACTCCAGCCTTGCGGCAGTCACTGCAGCGGTCATTGGCCAATAGGAGTAATCCTGCGACACCGCATACTCTCAGAGCACTCCAAAAGTGCCGAGCCACTCCAGGGTGGGAAAGACGCAAGAGCGGGCGGATGCGACGCGAGACCCCTAGAGAAGCTTTAAGGAATCTGAGTAAAGGTTATCTTTGCATTCCGATCTGTACAAACGAGTATGCTGATGCGAAATGAGACCAGTACTGGCTCCAGCCAGTCGGCCTCCTGATCCGACCCCTCAGTCTGGCCATTCACACTCCAATGATCTCGAGGGGACACGAGATGAAGAATTCGAAGACGAGCTAGACCTGCCGCAACCTAGTTTCTCTATAGCGCTTGACGACGATGTAAGCAGCACTAACGATTTCCAAGAAGCGCCTCCACGGCTCTCGATGCCTTTGGAAGACGGCGAACAGACTGTAAGATCGGTTGAGTTACCAAGGCGAGCTGTCGGGGAGCGTTCTCAAAGCAGATTTTCGAGAGGGAGCTTTGGGAGCACTAGGGCGAGTGATCGAGTAAGCGCCATGAGCGAGCTGGGATCGAATGAAGAATCGCAACATGGACTCGATGGCAGCATCGTGCCGTCTCCGTTCAATGTGAATATAGAGGAGCTGGACATATCCAACCAAGAATCAGACACTGGGTTAATACGCTATCACGAAGGCTGGCTATGGCGAAGCTAATTGGTTGCAGTGACAATGCGGAAGATTTGCGACCCGCGGTACTTGAAATTCCTGATTGGCGAATGAGTCGGCTCGATGATGTGAAGCAAGCTCAGAGCCACAATGCCAATATGCTTTCACCATTCGTTCTCAATATCCCTCAGATTGACTCTAGCCATTCCTCTCCAGGAAGTGTAAGTCATTTCCAGAGAAATGACCATTCGGATGTAGCAAACCCTGAGAGCCATGTCCCGATCGCTGAATTCAGACGTGCCAACGCTACAGCCAAGGCCCGACCTAGAATTGCAAAGGTACTGAGGAAGTCCCGCCACGGCATCCCTCGTCCAAGGCTTCCTTCTAGGGCCACCAAGAGAATTGCATCAAGCTTTTTGAGTACCACAATGGGCAAAAATTCACGGGTCAGCAAAGAGATTCTTCTGGCAGTCATGGAGGCCGGCGACCAATATTTCGACCAGCTTGGTGGAGATCTAGCAACTTTCTCCAACCACGCAGGAAGAAAGAAGATCGACGAAAGCGACGTTATCGTTGTTATGAGACGGTGAGTGTTTTTAGTTCAGAACTGCCATACACACTCAACTAGGTAGGGCATTAGCGCTAATGCTCGAATAGACAGCGTTGTCTGTCCGAAGTTTCAACACTATTTTCCCTGGCGCAGAAAACCCTTTCAGCAGAATTAATGCGGAATATACGAATGCTGGACCCCATAGACAGTCTGTGCCAATCGCGACAACGACTCAAAGCAATTATCGAAGACGAGGAGGATCTTAAGACAAAATGACCGGTATGTTTGAGTTTCACCACCTTCGATGGTTAGTACGATACCTGCAAGGTTGATGTCCCTCATAACATACTCTTTGCTGTGACGGACTCTTCGCGCTACATCTGTAGGTGCCTTCCGAACGACCATCCAGAACATGATAGCTGTTGCTGCGGATAAAGCGTACCTTTGGAATCATGCGTGAGCGCTGTTTTGACCATGGTCCTTTATGATGGCTAGCGAGATAACCCGAGGCAATTACTTACCAGGTGAATATGTACTGCGTGTGATTATTTCTCAAATTTACTTCGGCCGGCCTGCCTATTGGAATGCCGACAGCCTCTCTGTCATACGCTTTCAAAAGATCAGGCACTACCACCGGAATTAGCCGTGAGTACTTGCAAAATGGAGGCGGATTATCACAAACCCATGGTTTCTTCGATCCAGACTGGGTCGCTGCCTGTAAATTTTGCCATTTGCTCGACATCCGGAAAATAAAATTGGCCTAACTCTGGATGATTGTTTGGTGTAAACATGTTTCTTTTCCAAGGTTCTCGAAGTAAGCCTTCGACGGTGACTGGCCCCATGGGCAGACCTTCTCTCCTGTCGACTTGTCTTCTGAATTTCTTGGGTATCCAGCCCCTATTGACTAGAATCGTAGAACCACTGCCCTCGCGTTGTAACGGGGTAATTACCAGAAACCCGTCTTTTCCATCGTGCACTCGAGGGCCAATGAGCATTTCTTGGTCATGCCGTAGCAGTCCTGTGGTATGGACTCGCCTGTAGTCAAAATCCTTGATCGCGGCAGGATCTACTTTTGGCGGTAAGGGCAAAGGAGCCTTGAGTATTCGGTCTTCAAATTTGGCGATCAACTCAGTTTTCCATTTGAGCCTAAAGACTTGCCATGTTCCTAATCCAAAGGCGATTGCCGGAATCAGGACTATTTGCCGTTAGGGAAAGTAAAGACCTCGGTCAATGTATGAAGACCCACTCAATACGAACAAGCCAGGGCCATGCTTCTGGCCACTCCTCACCAGCAAGGGAGGATTATCAACTACGGACTGGAACGATGGGTCTTCCGCGGGTGTGTGCGCATAGCGCTGCTGGCGAAACAGCAACTCTCCACATTGAAGGCACGGTCGTTGACGTTGTAAGCCGGGACGGACAATTGCTGAACGCATGTAGCTCAAAAGGCGTAAAGTAGGAACTTGTGACCTCATCGTTGCTTTCACAAATATGGAAATCCGCGCATCATCGATGACTTCGAAATACTTAGGACAAATGTCACGTCTGCTACCCGGCACAGCGGATAAGTTCCGCTCCTTGAGATGAACTTCACTGTCCGAAGGGTCATCGTTTGGTGTTAGTTGGAGAAAGAATACACATATTCATCATGTTCTTTGACGGTGATCTACAGTCTGGAATCGCCTTAGCTTTGAAGGACTCCAAGTTTGTGGCTTGTTTTGTTAAAGGTATGCAGAGGTCTTTCCGGCTAAAATACAACACTTACTGATATCGTATGTAATGGATCAAGGTAGTGATGAGCAGAGCCAGCTTTGGGAAAATGTTTACTTCAAGGATGATCAAATCAGCCTCGCTCTCAACACCAGAGCTATAACTCTTCGTATAAATTCAAGCTCTCAAGAGGCTCGCTACTTATCAGCCTACTACCCTGTACCTGTTGTCCCTGCTCTCATAGTCATCCAGTAAGTCTGACATATAAATGCTGAAACATCCAGTAGAAAGGGCTTACTGAATTTGAATATTGACAGAAACGGCCAGCTTGTACTCGAAATCAGGTCTGGAGAAGGAAAGGAGTCTTTCAAGGCAGCGATATTGAGAACACTTGTCAATACTTCCTCATATGATGCTGCTCCGCCTACAAAAATAGTGGTATCATCGTCATCGACAGTACCAAGCGCTGAAAGTCGAACATCCACTACAGAAGGGACCTCTGAGCAGCGTGCTTCCCAGCACTCAATGCCTATTGACGAGTCCTGTGACGCCCCATCAGCCTCAACTCAACCTGCTATGCCTTCAGAAACCGCTGCTTCTGGGGACTCTGTTCCCGCCGTTAGTCCTGATGCGCAACAAAGTACGCCACTACGCTCAAACCCATCCAGTGGTCAATCTTCCCAGACAGTACAAAACCTGCTGGCCGATCGAAGGCGCAGACTTGAAGTAGACAAGAAGGCGAAGGAGGCTGCAGAAAAAGCAGAGCGCCAAGCCAAAGCGAACGCTCGACAAGCAGCAATGACAGCAGATCCAAATTCAGCCAAAGCGAAGCAAGCCACCTACGCGCAACAGCAGAGAAAACGGCAACAAGAAACCAAGCTGGAACGAGAGAGGATCTTGAGGCAAATAGAGCATGACAAAACTGAACGAAAGGAGAAAGATGAGCAACGAAAAGCTCTGGCAAAGGCGGAAGCCGAAGGGCGTGATGGAGCGGGCGGGCTTGTCGATCAACAATTATCGAGGGAAATGAGTCGTGGACCAAAACCAGCAAGCACAAAGGAATGTGCCATACAAGTCCGTATGTTTGACGGAAGTACCATTCGAACGAGGTTCCCTTCAGACCAAATCTTGCGGACAAATGTTCGCCCTTGGGTGGACAAGGAGAGATCTGATGGCGACTCCCCCTACGTAGGTGTTCTCCAGCCATATTATCGTTTCTTTTTTTTAACAACCTTTGATGTTCGAGATGTGATTTGAGCGAAAAATTGCTTATCCATGTCTCACGACTCAAAATATTCCTTAAAAGCAACGATTGACTGAGTGTCCCGATAGACATTCAAGCAAATCCTCGCTCCACTGCCGAATCGCACGCTCTCTATCTCTGAGGAAGAAGAGAGCCTACAGTCCCTCAACCTCTCTCCGAGTGCCACCCTCGTGATGGTCCCTGTCCAGGGCTATACTGCTGCTTATGCCGGAAGCCAAGGAATCGTATCGAGAGGGGCCGCAGCAGGGTACAATGTTGTATCCGCGGGAGCTGGGCTCGTCACAGGAGCACTTGGAACGTTCCTTGGGCTTGGACAAGCTACAGTACCAGCTGAAGGCTCCACAACGCCTGACGATACCCCACAAGCCCCGACTTCAGATCCTAGAGGCGCCACTTCTAGTATCAATATTCGCACTCTGCGCGATCAACGTGACGACAGAGGAGAGCATCAGCTGTACAATGGAAACCAGGCAAGTAGCGTTCTCTACCTCTAATCTGCTGACGGTGTGAGCTAATTGGTGCAGCTGAATTTTGAGCCACGTAGGGATACGGACGATAAGGAGGACTGAAATAGAGATCCGTGAGAGTTGAACTTTGATTTAGCGAGGCGCTGGTAATGGCAAAGAGCCATAGGCAATTGGAGAAAGTGAAATTCCACCTTGATTTCCTCTCTTTGATGGATCAACAAGTTAAGCTTGCGTGCAACCGAATCCAAAGACAATTCCCATGAGCAACGTGGGTTCTTCTCGTCAGGTATCATATCTCGTCTCTCGACCCTCCTGCGTTCATATTGCAACTCATTTCAGCCAAACTCATCCCTCTTTAAATTCTTGTGAGCGGCTATACCGGGAAGCTTTCTTTCGCCTTCTTGGTCTCAAGGTCGACGATTCCACTCTCGCTCTACATCTTCCTCCTCCATAGGTGGAAGCTTGTGGTGCGGCACTCTATTCCTTGAGAAAACCGAGTCTAAGAAAGGGTATGTTAGTAACGTTACATCGGATCAAGCGAACGAAATATTGCTTAAGTATGTTTGTTCGGAATCTGACGAACTTGTACTTGCTCCTTCGAGTCATTTGGCTGCATCCTAGGTTCACGACTTCTGTCTGGTTAAAATCTTATTCCTAAAATGTGCGCATGCTGGGAGACTGATTCGGATAGATCTACAAGGTAACATCCAACTTCAATGTCATGCATAAACGTCTGGTATCAATCCGCCGAGCACTCATCTTCATATTGTCCCCACGCAACAGGCTTGGAGTCTTGAGATCAGACTAGTGCCAGCTCTGCACATATGACGCCTGCGCGAGATTCTTGTTCTACAAATCTGGTGCCTCTCCCCGTTTCTGTGATAACCATTTGTCGTCACTGGAGATGAGCTGGTCTTTAAAGTCTTTTTCTTCTATTCCATGCAGCAAACTTCTTTGGAGACACTCGCCAAAAGTCCACACGTGATTTAGCTATTCTGGTCATGACTTTTGATGCTTCATTCAAAAATTGTAAGAATTCTATCCCTCTTGTGGGACGATTGTGCATTTGACGCACAGGCTTTTTATTCAAAGGGACTCAAATGGAATAACCACACCAGACAGCCATTCCACTCTCTTCTTTCAGCCAGCGAGTCTTTTCGCTTATTTTAGATTATGAGGTGAAATCGTTGAGCCTCACCATAGACGCTTTACATGGTAGATTAGAAGCTTCGACCGTGTAGGGTATCAAGGCTTTCGAGATGCATGAAGTAGGTGTTCACTCTATACTAGAGAGTTATTGTCATGTCTCCATGCAACAGTCGTCTTCGTCATTGCTACACTATATTGATGATGAACCACTTCAAACCAAATTAATTGACGACCCAGGCCAATCCTTGTGTCCCTTTTAGATTCAGATGGAGAAAATGTGGGCCAGGGTTGTAGGATGGCAGAGATCAAGAAGGGGAGACAGCTTTTGAACTATTGGGTACACAATCTCATACAGTTCTGGGAGGAGTTTTGGTCTTGGCAACAATTATACAGCGCTTATGCTAATGCAACACTTCCTCTCCCACGACGACGAATTCGACAGGCTCCATCTCCTAATACTGGCTAGCTGTTGCCTGGCAAGCTTTCTGTCTCAGACATCAGTACACCGACGTCTGCCGGCGAGGGAAGGAACGAGAGAGATTACCAATTGCTCAAGGTACCATCCGCAGATTTGCATGTTGCCCTGGTAGTCGTCCATGCACTTTGTGAAATTCTTCGCATCACTCTCACAGTTCCGAGCACCCCACTGACTGCTTTGTTGACCATCATTGTTGGCTTGGCTTGCCACAGTATTGTCGGCGGCTTGTTGTTCAGCTGGAGGAGTGGAACCGCCACCGAACATTCCTCCGATCGCATGCCCGATAGACGAGCCGACAGCTACGCCACTACCATCAAGTCAGCATGATGGCAATGCAAGGTAATGCGGTGATAGACTCCTAAGTAGCAAGATAGGATAATGGATGAGGACCTGGGTGAGTGGGCTTTGGCGGGCAAAACTTACGCGGCAGTCGAAGCCATCTGACCAAACAGCCCAGGGCTTTTCCCTTGCTGCTGAGCAGGAGGACCAGCTTGCTGAGCGTTAGCTGTGGGTGCTGCTGCTGTGCTGGCGCCACGAGAAGGTTGCTGGGGGGGCGTCACAGCGGGTCTCTTTGGAGCAGCTGCTGGACGAGCAGGTGCCCGACCACCGGATCCTCCGCGAGAACGAGGCATTTTCAATGAGATGGTGAATTTCCTGCAACAAAGGATTTAAGATTGTCCTGGAGTCGAAATCTTGATTATAACAAAGGCCAAGGAATTGGATGGCAAGTGAATGGGCTTCTAAATTCTAACCAGTACATGTAATAAAACCGCACTTGCAAAATATTACACGGCTTGTAATACCCCAGGTATTCACTTTAGTTGTAGACAAATTTGCAAGTCGGTTGGTTGTGCGTGAAATTGCTAGATTACTTCACCACAAGCAGATTTTGATATTTATGAATTACACTCCTGGCATCTCAAGTACTGTTCTCAGGACTATTGACTCTAGATTTCTTATGAATCTATCAGAATTACTCTACCTCGAGCAAGGAAATTCTTCACTGTGTCAGATATCTGACTTCCTTTGCATCACCCACAGCCAGCACACGCACAATTTCTATTGGCACATGCCTGATGTCAGCTAGCCGAGGTTGTGACGACTTTACCGCAATCATTTCAAGAAGTAGCACGGCAGTGGTGGCATTTTCAACTACGTTTGTAGTACAGAGAATGACCTGGACTGCTAACCCTGATAAAGATTTGTCAGCTCTTTACCCAATTTTGAAGAAGGGGCTTTAACTCACGGGTAGCCGTCTTCTGGTGTGAGCCATGGTGATGGCGCGCTTCTGACGGCGAGGGGCTTTCATAAATTCAAAATTCCATGGGAAGCCGAAGGGTGTACATGTCGAAAAAGGTCCCGCAATATAGTAACGACCCCCGATCTCCACTTTAGGCCATTCAAGCGTTTTCCAAGGCCTTCTTCTGTCTAAGTAATTTCTTCTTCTTCTTTCGATCCTTCTTCGACTCGCCCTCTGATTTGGGCAAACCCTCCGCCGCCTCTGAGTCATCAGTGCGAATATTCCTCTTGCGACTCTCGTTTGTTGTGGAATCAGCGGCGCTGTCCTCTAGAGATGTCTCTCTCACCGCATTCGTCATTTGTGTAGGGACGGCGGCGTAAGAGTTCTCGGATTTAGACTGGTCATCCAACGCAGTGATCTTAGATCCAATTGTCTCTCCATCATTGGCCTTTGGTCTTTCGGCTTTGTCCTCAAATCTGACGTGGACTGCCGCTCTTCTCATGGTCTGTTGCTGTGCTATGTTTGCGTCGTGTTTTTGGTTTCCAGCCTGGCTGCGACGTCAACTCTGCCTCATCCATTATTTCAAACATGACTCACTAACGCATGCTTGATGAAGCGACCGGCAGCGGCTTTGTCAAGCTTTGCATTCGGAGCTGTTCCAGCTGACTCGACAGCCTTGATCTTTTCGAAGTATTGTTTGACTCTGGTTAATTCTCGAAAGATGGGGTGCTCTTTAGCATTGACACCGTTTAGACGTAGATATGCTATGATTTGTTAGCACGAGACCCCTATCCGTAGACACAGACGCACAGAAAAGTATCGACTCAATTGCGTAGGTGACAAGAACATAGAGGTGCGCTTTGTCCAAGAGGGGTAGTTTCCCAGTGGTAGCTGACAAGGGCCCTTTTAATATTGGATCAAGCACCTCTTCAAGGTCATCGATATTGTCGTCCAGTTGTTCGATCAAGGGAACGAGGTCTGTGGTGTCCATATTGGACGACCAGCAGGGATAAATTTTTATGATGTTGCCTGTCGAGCCTGAGCAATCGTTTCTTAGATTTCGAGCTAGAGCTAGGATATCTTAGTGCCACCGGAGGCTTGGCATACCACAGATACTACAGGAGATTCTGTGAAATCTACTGCACGGCATCCGTGTATCACCACACCGAGGAACTCCGGACTTCATTCTAGTCCTCAAGCTCGAACCGTATTAGCAGCTATTCTACCTACTATATCTCTCGGCTATCACCTTTGCTCGACTGAGCCGCGCCAAGGTTTCTCTGTTGCTTTCCCTATCTCTTACCAAACGTTCGTCCTCGGCAGCGAGAGCCTCGATTCTTTCGTTGTCTAGGCAGGCTACGTAAAGGGGGCTGAAGAACAAGACTGGTCCTTGGAAATCGTCCAGATAGGGTTCCACAATATGCTGATTCACGTATTCGATGAAGTCCTCCCTTGCAATCTCGTAATAGGCTCGAAGCGTGTCGTGCACCTCGTCTTCGAGATTCTGGGAATTACTGATGTGCAACTCTGCAAACAGCGCGGCCGTGTCTCGCATGTCAATGACGAGAAATTGGTTGTCATAATCACGACCATCACTTTCCACCGAGGCACCATTGGTTGACAGCGGCTTGGGTTGGGACCCTCTCGATGACCTATATCGCTCGATTGCTGCATGAAATCGCATCCTTCGTGCTTCATCAACTTTTTGTTCAAATGCTGGGTTGTTCGTTTGTAGATGTTTGGAAAGGATGTTATTGACGTGGTCTGACAGTCGAATTAGCCCTCCCTTCTTGCCCTGTTGGTTGGCAGCCTTAATCAAATCCTCAATAAGTCTTTGTGTGAGCGGATCTGCACAAACTGGCTTCAACATCTGAATCAGCGCATGGACGGCTAAGGTTCTAATTTTCAAAAAGTGTCCCTCGGAGATCTGTTTCCATTTGCGGGCCTGCTTGTGGAACAATGATGGTAGGACGTCAGGATTTAATGTCCCTTTGAGCTCAGTTCCTCTATTTGCTTTGATTTCATCCCGAATCCATTGATACATCTCTATAGAAGCTTGGTTGGCCGGCGCTACATTTGTTAAAAATCCTTGGTCAATTGTCTGAGGTGCCATCTGAGCCGAAAGACCGGGGCCATTACCGAAGAAGACCCCGCTAGAAGCTGGCTGCAACTGGCCCGGTAAGGAGCCGAAGCCTGTTGCCTTAGATGATTGCTGTGATGGAGCGAATAGGCTCGAAGCCGGTTTATGCGTTGATGATGTTGATGGTGTCTGCACATAATCGCTCAGCCTCAGTTCTTCGAAAGAGTATTTCGTAAAAGGTGTCTTGAAGGTGATACTTTGCATATGGCTCATTATCTTTGGTTCTGTTGGCCATTCCTTGATCACATGGGGGTGGAACGGTACCGCAGCTGTTCCGGGACAGGGAGAACGTACTTTGTGATTTTCCGGAGTTGCAAATAAAAGTCCATCACTCTTACTAGCCTGAGGGATGACAGGCTTCACTGAATTTGTAGAGTTGAATGCCGAATATGGCCCTACTCTCTTACCTTCGTCTGCGATCTGGGCAATGAAAGGCACCGAGTGGCCATTCATTCTCAAGTCAAGTGCGAAAGCATCATTGGCCTCGCATACTTTCATTCGAAGCTTCGTCTCGTTTGTCGTTGTCGAGTCATAACGTCCCTGGAGACTTTGCGAAGCTCGATCCTTAAAATCCTGTGCAATTCCTGTCAGGTACGATCTCTTCTGCTCTCTGGTTGTGCGAGGAGTGCTCATGGCCTCCAATTCCGACATGGTCTTATTACGAAGTGCTGTAATATCTTCGAGTAATGCCGGAAACGCTTTTTCGATTCGAGCGCACAAGAGCTCGGCAAGATACTTTTTCAGTGCCTGAGTGCCGCGACGGTCGCCTGGAAGCTCATTCCATGGCCGGTTTTCGAAGAAGCTTTGCTCCCTTTCAAGGCGCTCCGAGCCTTCAATGTCTTCTTCAGCCTCCAAAGGTGTACGATTCCGTACGACAAACCACCCATGCAGGAACCTTTTCTCCTTGTTACTTGCGAGGTCCATGACCTGTCCTGAGATTATTACTCTGGAACCTTCCTGACGCGGCACTCGACACATACCTGGTGAATGTCCTGGGTTATGTCACATTTAGTGACGACACCGACCGTTCTTTCCCCACCTTTGTCCCATTGTGAAACCATGTCGAATACTCCTTGGTTTGCGAGGTCGTTTGTCGCGCTCGCAACGCAACTGCTTGGTTAGCTTAGTGTCATGCATCCGGCCACATGAACCTACATGATAATACTTTGGTTCGATACAATGTATGACTCGACCATGCTCCTCACCCCATTCTTCTCTGAGTCGGTCAGGTCCTTAGTCAGAGACTGGAAGAGGCCTGGGATATCCAGAATGCTGAAATGGGACCTGTGCGGGCCTGCTATCTCAATCTTCAAGACGTCATCAGAGAAATTGCGCTCCCCTTTCTCTGACTCAGTCCTAATCCCCATGACGTCTGTCGCCTTTGTAATGCGTTAGCTTGAGAACTGACCACCTTTGCTCTGCGTGCACCCACATCTTCTATAACATTTTTGAACTCTGCCGCTGTCATGAGAGAAAAGGTGCGGCGAAAAGTCTCGTATCTTGTTCGTCGCTCAGCGACTTTGCTATCCGGGAAGTGGCTGAAAAATTTTGGTTCAATTGATACTCGCGTTGTCTCGAGCAGCCCTGAGGTTCTTCGAGAGACAATACGAGTGGGAAATCGGGTACACAGTCGACCGGCAACCGGAAATGGAATGTTTGTCAAGCTTTGCAGAAGCGAGGACTTTCCAACTGATTGATCTCCAATGATCACAAGCTAAGTAGCCATGTTAACAGCATTTATGCCATATAACAAGGCAAGGCTCACACACCTCTGGCAATTCAATGTCACGGCTGGCTCCACAAGTCCGCAACTCATCAATTGCCTCGAATAGCTTTTGGCTATGCTCATTTTGAAATGCATCTTTGTCTAACAGACTAGTGGCAATTTCAGGAGAGCGAGTTTCTGTCGCCATACTGCTTGAAAGACTCTCGATGGTCGCGAATTGGGTGAATACGACAATTGTGATAGATAGCAGGATAGCGTAGTTTGTAAGTTGATGCGTTAGAAGAGTAGGAATCACGATTTGGTGCAAAAGCTCAAGACCAAGATTCAGTAGTTGTTTACTGAACATGCGATGGATATGAGGTATCGGGCGCTGATCAAGCCAAAGCATTCATGGCGAAAGAGCCCTCCTGGTGATCTTATCTAAAGCTAAGAGTATTTGAGTAATGCCCAGATATGTTCGACCAAGTATAAGGGCAATGAGCTTGATTGGGTTTTGGGAAGTAATATTGGATGGAAAAGACCACCTTCTGTCACGTTGAGTCGGACGGTTTGGCTTCCCTATCGTCGTGAGAGATAAGTACAATGCAAAAATGTTGAGGGGGAATTATTTAAGCGCTGAGGTGATGCGGCCCGGCACAGAAGCTGCAGCTTCCCCGGAATTAGTTTGCATTAATGGCACATTCAAGAGAGGATTACACCTAATCAGGAGACCTCAAACATGTCCTTTCTAGACTGGCAACGGCGTAGTGCATCTAATGACACAAAGGTTGGGTTGACTGGGTTGACTGTTCCTTGATAGCTGACAAGTTGTGTCCGCTCAAAGTTGCAGAAAGGTGATGAGAAAGGCAAGAAGACTGTTCGAATTAGTATACCAATTGATGGGATCCATTGCCGATAAACACTGAGGTTGGTGTCACAGTCAAGGATCGTGATCCCGGTAGCAGCGGATTTAAGCAAAAAAGGCTGGTGTGGCTGAGTTGCTGGATGGCTGGAGCGGGTTGCATCCACACCGGATTGTTTGTCACGTCTTACCTTGTCTCGAACAGACGGTCTCAACTCGGGCGCTTACAGCAATCACCTTCAATTGAGAGGATTTGAGGTTGCTCGGTCCTTGGTCACTGGTGAGAATTCTGGGAGCAGGAGATTCTGACGTTTGAAAATCTTCTTATGTACAGCCAATTCTCCATGCCTGAGATTGATCGTTCATTCTCCTGTGTAGATTGATTTTCCTGGTATACCCTACGTTGGACCAATCCTAGGAAACGCTTCTAAGGGATGGGCTTCATTCGTTTGTCGGCCTGCACATCACGGATCCAGATCGACCGATCCAGATCAACATGGCGCATCGTCGTAGGCATATGATGCTGAAACGCCGTTGATCCATGTGGGATCGCTCGCTACGAAGATGGCGGTCATCCAGGTGTCTACAGCTTCTAAAGGCGAGCTGTCTTCTGATCCTGACGGCTGGGTGCAGCTCTTGTCTTTGACCGTTTAAGAGAAGTTGATAGACCGTGATCGCAACCTTGATAACTACTGTCGACGTGAGCGTCTAGTGGCTCAGGCTCTATGCTCAGAGGCTACATCAATCGAAAGATTGAGGGAATTGGGGGCATAGTGATGCGTTCCATGCTACTTGACGGGCGCACTTCATCACATCGGAAGAAGAGCAATTTTGAATACAACGTCGAAGCAAGGGACAAAAATCACCAATGCTGTAATAATCTGAATATGACGAACAGCTTCAAAACTTGGTTCTTTCAATTTGAGTAGACCTCGGCGCGCTAAAGTACCCGCGCGGTTGACATTGACATGACGACAGTGTAAATAAAGTAGTGATCTAAAGCACTCATTCTTTTACTCATGCACTAGGTTCTATATCATAACAGCTGGTGTCTATGTAATCCTTTGCTGTATAACGCGATTGATCAGCATAGCAATCTTTGATGTACTTTCATACCTCCCAATTGGATGAAATAATCTGTACCGATCTGACTTGGCAACCCTGAGTGGCGCTGCTCATCCTGTCTCCGACCACTTGGGGTTGGCCGATCTCACGGTCTTTGGCCAGGACATTGTATCAGGCCTCCCTATGGACGGGCGATAATCTGAGAGTGGGCCGGGAGGCCTATAAAGGCCACTTCACAGCTTCACATACGCATCAGTGGTGGCCTCGGATGGAAGATGAAGGGGCAGGTCACCGTGAGGAGTCAAATGGCAAAGGAGAACAATACGCAGACGAAATACTTACGAGAGGTCCCAAAACGCAGAGATTCCAGACAGACAATAAGGAGTTGTCTAAAAGAGTGCATGTCTTGGGAGCCGGTAATTTAGGGCTCTTCGTGGCCCATTCCCTGGCTGGGATCCCTAGTCGGCCACCTATTACATTACTCTTGAAGCGACGACAATTACGGTATTTTTTAGAGCACGACTCCACCATAGATGTCACGACTCGAGGCACGACAGAGACTCGGCGGTCATTTGAAGTTGAGCTACTTTTGTCCCCTTCGCAAACTTCCTCCACAAATGAAGTCTTCAGTCAGCCTGTGGGACCAGATTTATCCAATCGCATTGGAACAGCTGACGATATTCCACAAGCGGACTCACTTTCCAAGCCTGAGTCCGCGCCTGAAAGCCTGGGTCAGCTAGAAAACACAACAGTAAACACGCTCTCGCCGGATGACGGTAACATACTCGCGGAGGGTCTCTCACCGCCCATTGAACACGGTGACATCCGCAGCCTAGAAGACAGTGCCGCAAGCATCCAATCCGGAGCAGTGGAGCAAACGGCAGCGAACACCGGGTTGCCACGAGAAGAAAGCGAGGACAGACAGTCGCAGCTCGGAAGTGATAGGATCCTGTCTGAGCCCGGTGAAACAGGCGCTTTGGAGAATAACGATGTCATTCTCAATCTCATTGTGTCCGTGAAGGCACCGCAGACTGTGAGGGCTGTACAGGCTGTGGCTCATCGCCTTACACATGAGTCTACTATTCTATTCCTACAGAATGGCATGGGAATTATAGACGAAGTGAACGATGAAGTGTTCCCCGATGAAAAGTACCGTCCAACATATATTATTGGTGTCGTCAGCCACGGCCTTTACTCTACACGCAATTTCTCGGTGATCCACGCTGGTGAGGGGACCATTGCTTTAGGGGTTATGCCTCGAATGCCGATGACTGAGCGTAAACAGCCCGAGTATTTGACCCAACTAGCCGCTTCAGCTCGCTATCTACTCCGCACCATGACTAGGACTCCGGTTTTTGTTGCGGTGGGCTTCCCCCCAACAGATCTTCTGCAACAACAACTGGACAAGCTTGCCGTCAATTGCATTCTTAACCCACTGACAGCCCTAATGGACTGTAAGAATGGGGCGTTGCTGTCAAACTTCAGCCTTGCAAGGGTCATGAGGCTTCTATTAGCCGAGATATCGCTCGTCATAAAGAATCTACCCGAGTTGAAGAATGTTCCAAATGTGAATGTGCGCTTTGACCCTCTTCGGCTCGAGAGATTGGTCGTGTCTATTGCCAATTCCACCACTGGCAACACTAGCTCGATGCTGCAGGATTTACGAGTGGGCAAGCTGACAGAGATCGACTACATCAATGGGTATATCGTCAAGCGGGGTGAGGAGATGGGGGTGCACTGTGTCATGAATTATATGCTCGTCCACATGATTAAAGGAAAGCGAAAGATTTCACAGGAACAGGCTGACTTGCTGCCGTTTGTGGCGGAGGGTCAAGACAAGTGATGTATTTACAGTAAGTGTAATTATGTACATAGTGCATGCTCACGTCGCCTGTGATGGCGTATACTTAATCCATGTTTGGTATCGGGGCATCGAATACATGGCGCATTTCAAATTGAGTCTTTGAATTAATACCATTCTGAAAGGCCGAACCAATCAACACTTTGATTTGCTCCCACCTCATAGTCAACGCGTTCTTGATATGAGATGGAATTTTGTCATCCCCGATCGTTCTCAAACGTTCTAGTGCACATGCTGCCTCTTCATAGTATGTCTGCAGAACACCGCACAGGTAGAGGTCCGCTCGCGAGTCGTCATCTTCATCACTGGTCTCTCCGCATTCCATGAACTTCTTCCATTGGCGTTTGCTTAGTGTGAGGGCCCGGACGGCCACTTGCGTCCGGTAGCATGCTCCTTGGTTGTCGAGGGTGTAATTCCTGTATTTGCCTCAGTCTAACGGGATCACTCGTTGCTTTGCTATGGGGAATACCCAAAATAACCGGCGTTCTTCAGTTGGTTTTTCGTTATGCCGTTGATTCGTTCGAAGAAGTCATCAAGTAGTAGACTATCCCATCTGTTATCCTTCAAGGTGAACCCATCTATGAGTGTGTTCAGCGCTCCTTCAAATCACATGCATGACACGCTGGCGTCCTACATTCTACAAGAAGAAAGTCGTTCCCATGAGCACCGTAAGATGTATATATTTCTTCTCCAACATCTGATGCACATCAGTCAGACTATCAGACCTCTGATGTTGAGAGGCCGACGAACCGTACGCACGATCGCTGGTGACGGTATAAGCTGTTTCGTTGAAAGCCACTTCACACTGTTACTCAGCTATTGGCACACTGGGAAGCATCCCAGCCCAGACTCACTCCGTGATCATTGTGGTTGAAGTAATCTATGAACGGACACAAGACCATACGATCGTTGTGACTCTCCGGTAGTTGTCCTCCCAACGCATCAAAATAAAAGCTTCGCGTATTGACCACGAGCCAAAAATAAATGTACTCAGGCAGGGTCTTGTTAGGAAAAGCTTTCGAAACGATCTCCCAATCTGCCATGAGTCTCTGCTGCTGCCGATACAGAAGACCTTCATCTGATCGTGCGTTGTACTCAGGCATTGAACGCCACCTGCCTCCAATGACCGGCGGAAGAATAAATGCAGGCTCTATTAAGCCAGTAATTACGGTGGACGGATTGCCGCCGTCATCGAGTGATTCCTGCAGGAAATCAGGCCATAAGATGGGCATTGACTCTTGAAGTTCTTGCAGAGTTGGCCATGAAGCCTTCCAGGGCGAGTATTGCAATGTCTCATTACCGCCGAATGCCAGAAAAGATGCGAGTAGACCATGGACGCTGATACCGTCATGCACAGCTTTGAATCGCTCAGGAACTGAATTGACTGTCAAAAGGGCGGAAGTGGGCACATTGACAAGTTCTTGGCCGGCCTAATACTATGTTCAGCCTGACGAGAGAGGGTCCAATGATTGGATTTCTGTGACCTCTATTCTGCGTCGAGCGACGATACCTAGGCCGCGTCCTGGAAATTTTGCTGGTTCAACACCGGTGATCTTGACACCTTTGTCTTTGACCCATGCTGTAAACCCTTCATGCTGAATTCCTGTTGAAGCATTCATGTTGGAAAGGGTAGATTGAGGCTACGTCAATCCATATTGCATGTTGTCAGCACTGGTCGAATCCCAGTAGCAAAGACCAGGGTGAGTGTCCAGCTGGGATTCAGCAAGAACTGCGCGTAAATTTGTTCTGTATTAGAGAGGTTTAGCATACTTTTTCAAAGCACTTTTTCAACGCACAATTTACCCTTGGTCAGCCCTATATAGCCCTACACTATACCCAATTGGGCAATATATCGCCCCGCAACCATAATTGCCTATTTCGTCAAATCTACACACCTCTCTTCTCACCATCGTCTTAATACTCTACCCTCGCTAGTCATAGCTATATAGATAGATAGGGATATAATTATCTTCACCCTCACGCTCTTATAAGTCTAAATCTAGACTTCTAAGTCGGGTCGGGGGTCAGGTTAGGCTCTAACCCCCGGAACCTAACCCGGGGCCTAACCCCGGGGCATAGATAATTGTCGCAATCTTTAACCACCTTATGAACCACCCTATGAATCAACCACCTTATGAACCACCTCATCAATTAACCACCTCATCAATCAACCACCTCATCAATTAATAAGGTGATTGATGAGGTGGTTGATTGATGAGGTGGTTGATTGATGAGGTGGTTAATTGATGAGGTGGTTAATTGATGAGGTGGTTCATAAGGTGGTTGATTCATAGGGTGGTTCATAAGGTGGTTAAAGATTGCGATAATTATCTATGCCCCCGGGTAGGCCCCGGGGTCGGGTTGTGTTAATTTAGGGGGCCATTTCTCTATCTAGGGGTTGGAATAAGCAATAACGCTACGGTTCAGCTACGGCCTAATCGGGAAGGTAGGCGTTTGAAAGCGTCTTTCACGAGTTAAAAGCGTCTTTCACGAGTTGAAAGACGTTTTCAACCGGATGTAGAACGACTAGAATGGTTCCTACTAAATAAGGCAAGTGGGGTAGTCGATTACCCGATTTGGGTTGTAAAAATGCGTTGAAAAAGTATGCTAAACCTCTCTATTCTATTGTGAAAATTAAAACTAGAAACATCTCCGTCTTGAAAATCACGTGTGGGCGGGCAGATTCCGCTGCAGGTGAAAGGTGGATTTGATGAGATAGAACAACCAAAATCAACCATGTCAGATGCAGATCTTGAGGAGGTAGAAGAGCAATATCTTGATCCTTGACTCTAGTTTTCCCACGGCTGACACCTAATTACCAGATAAGAAAAGGACGCCTTGCGCAACTCCAACAGCAACAAGGTGGGGGGTCTGCCGGAGCTGGTGGGGGTTCGCAAGACGATCAACGAAAGTTTGTTAAAGCTTACAAACCCATTGAGTGAGACTTAAGTAGCTGATACAGCTTCGTAGACAACAAGAGGCGGAAGCTCGCACCTCAATATTGTCCCAGATACTCTCACCCGAAGCAGCAGACCGTCTTGGCCGCATCCGCCTTGTCAAGGAATCTCGAGCCACGGATGTCGAAAATCGGCTGATCATGCTTGCAAGGTCTGGGCAGCTGAGAAGTAAGGTGACAGAGGAACAGTTGAAGGAATTGTTAGGAGCCATGGCCGAGAACGAGGAAAAGGGTGGAAGTGGAGGAGCTGGGAGGATCGTGGTGAATAGAAGGACGGACTGGGATGACGACAACGATCTATTGGATTTATGAGAAATAGCCAGACGTGGATCGCGCAGCATTGCATTGGAGGCGTTTGTGAAAGATACCAAGAGGGGGTTAAAGGTTTATTTGGACTCTAATAAAGCTGGCCCGGTAGACGAGAGCTGTACTTCAAATATTCGAGTTCAATGACCCTGTCCTACTAGTCCGCCATCAAACCACCCATGGTTTCTCTTTTCTGTTTTGCTGCTTTCCTCTGTTCCTTTAGTGTCTTCCTTGCCTCTCTTATGTCTGGTGGCCTCTCGATTCCAATGTCAGCCCTTAAATCATCGACATTTCTCGCCAATTGCTCTTCCCAGTAAACGTTGATGACTTCTTTACTCTTCAAACCGTTGCTCAACGCCCAAGGAAGGTATGTTTGCCAGAATCTCGACCGCTCCGCCGGCTTCATCCTAGTGACAGCGAACACACTGAGGCCGGTCATGGGCAACGCTGTATTGGCAAATTCGAATGCCTTAAGCGCCACCTCCCCTTCCACAAAGACTGGGAGGCCGGTGAGTGCATGGTAGAAGTCGTGCGACTCACGATACCGTTGCATGACATATGCGCATTCTTCATCGTCAATGTACTTGACAGAGTCCCTAGTATCCGGGCTCACTCCTTCTCGGTCAAGCCAAGCTACGTAGCTGCGCCCCACGCTGTTGTCAGGTAGAGTGCGGAGATACGACACTGGCATGGTCTGAGACGTTATTCGTGGGCGATCTTTGAGAATCCGTCGGCCGGTTGGAGAAGATAGCATAGCATCCCGAAGACGGTAAATGAAGTAAGGCGTAGCGGTCGTTTCACCCAGCGCAGCAATCAGGTCTTGAGGGCGAGTTAGTTGAAACCGACCCATGGTTTCCTTCTGAAAACATGCCTGCGCGATATGGATTTAGTAACGACAGCACTGCTGATCCTGCAGCAAGCGCTCCTTTCTCGATCAAGTTGAGCGGTACATGACCGTCATAACTCGGCGATGGTCGATGGATTACCGAAAATGACCTGGCCGGATTAATGATACTCGCTCGAAGAGGAGGTGGCAATGCCAGTAACTGCCTAAGAGTCATTGACTGGTATCGTTCACGTAATCAACAGTAGCAAGTTCTCGTGGAATAAAGTCAGAAATGTAGAGGAGTGTCGAGTGCAGCAATTCTCGGTGTTGGAAAAACGTGTATCCGGCTAGCGTCCCTTTCAAACCACGTTGCCTCGGTTGCAAGATGACGTTGTGTGCTCTGTCTTGGCTCTGCAAGTGATTGCCGTGCCTAGCTCTAATATCGTCCTGCATGAGATGTTCTCCTCCACCACTCATTCGAATTACTTTGTAGACATCGAATGATATGCCTGATGCACTCAGGAATTAGTAGTGTGCATGAGGCGTAAGAGCTTTGGCAGGGTTCAGCTCTGCATCAAGGCCGTACACAGAGGTTTCGTCGAAGGAATGTTACTCGGGCGGCTATTGCGTACGGCCCGATATGTCTGTGCTCCAGCCTAAAGTAGGAATATGACGATTGGAGTGACTTGGCTCTGGTACCTGCAGGGCAAACTACCTGACGATAAAGAGGCTGGACAGGGGCAACACACGAGGACTGCCTCTTTGCTGCGCTATCTTCCACATTTAGAGCAGATGCGAAATTGTTCACTGCATCACAATCAAATGCAGCTAACCGTGAAATGCATGCAATGCTTATACGCAGGCAGAAGCGACCAAGAGGTTTATAAAACGATATACTTAAGATGAGAGGATAAGCATTGAGCATTATTTAAATGACCGGCGTCGATGTGTCTGTGCCGTCTTCCATGAGATGTGGAGGGATCGGGCTGTTCGAGCTAACGATGTTTGGACTAGAGGGACTGGCACGACAGCCCTGAGGAGGGATCGATCTGCTCTTCCAGGATCATCTGCACGTCTGACCTTCACCTCTCTACTCTCTAATTCTCTTGCTATGACACTTGACGAGCTTGTCACGACCCCAATTCGACATTCTATTCTATCCGCATCCTGCTTGCACCCTTCAATCTGTACCGTGGTGACCGCTTGCAAATTGTCGGTGCGACTGCTTCAGCTTCCGGTGCTGCGAGGTTGCCTGCAAAGCATAGCCTGATTCCAAATGTTTCAAGATTAACACCACCTTCTTGCACTCCTCCGCACCATTCTTGATCGACCGCGACCCTTCTACGTTCGCTACTACTCCCTGCTCTTACAGCAAGGTACAGATCCACAGGAAGGATTCCCATCCTCCGAGGAATTTACTCCCTGTGGTTGTTCAAAGGCTCTTGCCATTACAACACGATTCCTGCGCGCCACTGACCTCCAAAGTGCAAACAAGAGTCATTTCCGACGATCTTCATGGGGAGACCAAACTAGGTTTCGAAAATGACTACCATCACGATGGCACCTGGGCTGCCAGCTCCACAATCAACCTCTAATGACACTCTAAGCACGCTCCCTGACCCCAGAAGTCCTCTCACAACTCCCGAGCTCTCAAGAAGTAACTCCACATCTCCACATCATCCTGAATTGAGTAACGAAGTAGCTGCTCTCAGCAACAAGCTTATTCACGCCATCAACCACCAGACCGACCTTGATGATACTTTGAATGCCACCCGGAATGAATTAGAGGTAGCGCAGGGGCGTGTACGACAGCTCGAGCCGATGGTCAAAGAACACCAGTCTTTGGTCGCAAATGGAATATTGGTTAGGCAATCAGTTGTTGAATCGGAATTGCTCCGGCTTAGGACCACTTTGGCCGACGAGAGAAGGCAAAGAGTCAAGGCTGACAACGAGAAGAAGAGAATCGAGCAAGAGTTGGAAACTTTGACAACGGCATTGTTTGAAGAGGCAAATGAGGTACGTCTGGGCTTATTCGTAGAGCATAAGAGACTCTAATTCTGTGTAGATGGTCTCCGCTGCACGAAGAGACGCTCGCAAAGATCGAGAGCCTCTTGAGCGACGGAATGAACAGCTCCAAGCGCAGCTTAACGATGCCGAACTACTGCTCGCGTCTCACCAAGAACAGCTTGCTGAACTCAAGATGGCTATGCAAGACATACCAAAGTATCGCAGCGAGTTGGACATAGAGACTAATGTCTCGACGGCTCCTTCAACTCCAGCTGTGGATAACCAGGATCACATGAATAGGATCTTTGATGCATTGAATCTATCACCCACCACACCTGGAAGCGAGGATATTCCCCCAGCGCCCCCTACCAGCTTCACACACCTCTTACACCCTGTCCTACGAACAGACTTACCCGCATTTGACGACTTCCGAATGCTCCTCGAAATGTCTCGCAAATCCCAACCCTCGAGTCGCGTGACAAGTGGGACCTTTAATGGGCTAGGGCTGGGAAATCTCACGGCTCAACCTCCCGATCGCATGCCATCTACAGGGTCAACATCATCTCTCTCTACGTCAAACGTCTACCAGTCGTCTCCAAGCACACCCAATCTTCCTACGTCAGCTAACTCTAGCTTTTCATCTCGAGATGTCCCTACATCCGGAACGCCACTCAAGGAGACTGTATTCTACAAGCGGGCGCTCACAGAAGACATCGAGCCTACGCTCCGTCTTGACACTGCGCCCGGCTTGTCCTGGCTTGCTAGGCGGACTGTCATAAACAGCATGTGCGAGGGCAAGCTGATCGTTGAACCGACTCCGTCAACAGCACGGCTTTATCATCCGCCTTGCACACTCTGTGGAGAACAAGGACGAGGCGATACTCACACTCGAACGCATCAGTTCCGAACGAGCGATAGTGAAACAGCGCAGAGATACCCTCTTTGCAAGTACTGCCTAGGTCGGGTACGAGCTTCCTGCGATTTCTTGGGGTTCTTGCGGATGATTAAGGATGGCCACTGGCGGACAGAGGGAGCACAAGCAGAGGCCGTCGCATGGGAAGAAAGCGTCCGCCTACGCGAGCGAATGTTCTGGTCGAGAGTGGGCGGCGGCGTGGTTCCAGCTTTCTTACGGGCTCGGGAGGACACACCTCGAACATCGGTCGAAGACGAGAAAAGCAGCTCTACTTTTGCAGGGTCGCAAACAAGTTTAGGCAGTCAGGACGCCAAACCTGAGAAACCATCACCGCTGTTCCAGGAGACCAGAGCTGAGGAGGTCTCGCCCAAGGCCCCTGAAACCGACCCTACTGAGCCGATGCCTGGGATTCATAGCGTCAGAAATGAGCAACCAAACGTAGAGGTGCAAGAAACCAAACCTGATCAATCTCCACATATGGAAAGAAGAGACTCATCCCAAGCAAGTGGAACCCACATCTCACTGAATCGGACCCCAACACGTCCTCGAGGTCTTAGTCGTACGGAAAGCAGCGGCAAGAACTCGATCGCAGGATCAGTCGCAAGAAGAGCAGCAATGTTTGAAAGAACTACATCGGATGATGCAGCATCGAAGCAGCTTCAAACAAACCTTCAGGACTCCCTGAAGGCTCGGTCTCCAGCTAAAGGCAGATCACCATCACCAGCTGTCAGAACGGCAGCAGTTGACACCCCTACAAAACAAGGACATCACGAAAGAGAGCCCTCGGGCACTATTCCTGGCTCCTTCGACTTTTAAAGCCTCAAAAGCATTCCTATTACTCCATCTTCTATTCTCGAACATAGAAATATCATCTGGGCGACTTAGTCGTCTCCTTTTCTTTTGGATTGTAACTCTATTTACACTCTTCGGGTCTCTCGTAATTCCTCGCCTTGCTTTTGTCACGTGGGAAGTCTGAGACTGCCACTCTTAAAGAAAGAAGACGGGCATGTCTGTGTGGATGGCGTTATACAGCCAATGAGGACATGGTCAGTAACGCATGCGGGAAAGCGAAGGATGAGCATCATGTAGGAAACGAGACATGAACGCTTGCGCTGTAATCATAATTTGAAGCGTTAGCGTAACGTGAATAGACCAAACAATGAAAGATTTCTGAACGAGGGAATTATCAAAGTGGTTACACAAACCACCAGAACATCGAAGTTTGCCAGGCAGGGGCGCTGCCCGACGGGAGATTTTGCAATTAATATGCTCAATCGCTCTACGACTTATACTTTGTATGAATTTGCCTGATTTGCTCCTCAATATTCATCCCCTGCATCCTTTCCATCTCCTTTCCCTTGTCCAACTGCCCATCATAATTCGTGGCCGCCTTCTTCCTCCTTGCCTGCTCCTCTTCGCTGATGACGGGCTGACCTGTCACGCCGTCGAAGACGTCGGAGCGTTGCGACGCAAGGCGTTTCAGATTGGCAGCTACGTCCGAAGTGGAAAGATTGGTGGTCGATGCACGGAGATCGGATTTTTGCCGTTGTTCTTTCCAGCGAGGATCCAGCAGCTCAACTGTAAAATATCGTTAATATCTGCCCTCGTCTAAGGCTGGAAATCAAAGAAAGAACTTACCTTTCATGTGGTGGTCCAATTCGTCGTAAGGTATCTGCTGGTTGCAATTCGGACACAGCGCCATTGCTACATTTTGTCTCTTGGCTTGAGCACGAGGCACGTAATCATTTCTGATGCGCATTGGTTGCCCAGCGCCACCCTTGGCAGCTGCTTGGGCAGCCTGGGCAGCTTCACGAGCTTGTGTTCGTTCGGCGATCGCTCGTTCTTCCTCGTCTGCGAGGGCTGATGTAGAACTCGGCTGGGCAAGTTGGTAGTCCATAGCTTGCGGCTGTTGGGTTTCGTAGGGATTGAAAGCTGGAGGGGGCATCGCATAAGATTGCTGTTGCTGAGACGGTTGTTGTTGGTTATAAAAGAGGCTGTAGTCCTCAGCTGTAGGCATGGCTTCCTCGATCCGCCGGTCGTGTGGTTGTAGTGACATGGCTCCCTTTTGCTCCAGGGAGGCCGACTGAAGGTCATTCAGAGATGCAGGTGGAGGTAGATCGGCCTGATCATCTGTTTCTTCGAAAAGCACCGTCTCGACGACCACGAAGTCATGCCAATCTATCTGAGCATACTCTAGCTTTTCTTTCTCAGCTTCCTCTTCCTTCTTCTGCTTTTGCTCCTCCTGAAACTTCACCCACTCGGCCCGTTGCCTCGCTCGCCCGAGAATATCGAACTTGTCTTTAGCATATTGCTCTAATTCCGACGTCCGAGCGTTCTTTGCCTTCTCGCCATCAGCGCTGGCAGATTGCAATAACAACGTATATTGGTCGACTAATCGGCTGAAAAATTGGTAAAGGGAGTGTTGGGGTCTGAGGAAATCAAATTGATAATTCCGTGTCTCTTTCTGGGATAAAGTTGTCATGAATGATCTTCCATTCTTGGCCACGAACAGTGCCGTCAACCTGACGACATCGAGATCCTGAGCGTTCATATTGGGCATTCGAGCAGAGAAGTGGAATTCAGGGGGTGCTGCTGGGCCTTTGGGCTTCTCTGGTTCTTGCGCTGGAGCTGCCTCCCCAGCCCGACCTGCCGATATTGCTGTGCCTCTGCCTTCGCGGACCTCCTCCAATCGCCATGCGTAGAATGGGTAATAAGCATCGTTGGAGCTTAAGAATGAGAATTTTGGATTGTGTCTTTCTTTTTCTCTAATTCGGTCCTCGAACGCGGCTCCATTTCGCGCCACGTATCCAGCTGTTTTCTCGACGATGGCTCTAATGTCTCTAGGTGGTAGGACCACCCCCGCAGGAGGCTTGTTTACCTCATCTGGAAGGGCTGGAGCTGTGGAAACGTCGTCGGCGATTGCTGTGGGAGCCATGTTGTATTAGAATCCTGAACCTCACTCTCGAAATGCTTTTTCCAGTGAGCTTCACCTCCAGATGTTTTTGTTCCTACTCAATATTCTCATGCCTCAATCAGAGACAGAATGGACGCTAGCCGCCAGAAGGCTTGTTCTAGTGAGTGAGGGACGAAGTCTTGAAGATGCGAAATTCTTACTCTCAATGCCTCCTGTCTGCTGTCTGCCGATATCGTTTCGGAGCTAAGCCGGATGTTTCGATTTAGCGCGCGTTTCATTAGTGGAACCTTGATACAGTAGGGCTGATGCAGATCAGTTTCGTGGCCTGTAAATTCAGCAGTCTAGCAGGAGTCTCGCGAGTGTCCCTTTCCATATCCCAACAATCCTCGCTGTCTTTAAAGGGTCACGGCGTTGTCAAAGGAACAGCTTGTGGGACTAATGTGTTGAGCGCTTCTTACACTCCTTCAGTATCCTTTTCTGGCCCTGTCTTTTTTCGCTCGCTCCCAAAGTCAAGGGGCTACGTCGAACTTTTGAGAGTTGACTTGCGCGTACAACTTCAGCAAAGCCTTGCGCCTCAACGTACCACGTAGAGATATTAGCCATGGCTCTGAAGAACGGCTCAAAGCTTCAGGTGGAAGAGATGCAAGTCAAGCGGATGCCCAATGGAACTGGAAAATCCGCGAAAGGAAAGTCCACCGACTACAGCTCCCATGGAGTTACAGACAACGACATCTTTATGCTTCCTGGATCAGACTTTCAATTGCTGGGTCTGCTCACGGTTCTTGCGGCTGTGGTCAGGCTTTTCAGAATATACCAACCGAGTAGCGTTGTCTTCGATGAAGTCCAGTAAGCTTGCAGTGAGCCTGATCAAGAACGGGTACATGAGCTGATTGACTTTGCAGCTTCGGTGGTTTCGCCTCAAAATACATCAAGGGGAAGTTCTTCATGGATGTCCATCCCCCGCTGGCAAAGTTGCTGTTGACACTTGCGGGGTGGATGGCTGGTTTTGACGGAGATTTTGACTTCAAGGACATTGGGAAAGATTACCTCGAGCCTGGCGTTCCATACGTGGCCATGCGACTGTTGCCTGCTCTAATGGGCGTCATGACAGTGCCAATGATATTCCTGACCTTGAAAGCTGCCGGATGTAAGACTATGACGGCTGCAATGGGTGCAGGAATGGTAATATTCGGTATGCGCCTGCATAAAGTTGAGTTAATAACTGCTGATGAGGCTATCAGAAAATGGCCTCCTTACCCAATCGCGCCTAATCCTCCTCGACTCACCTTTGATTGTCTTTACTGCATTCACCGCATTAGCATGGACTTGTTTCACCAACCAACATGAGCAGGGGCCTTCCAAAGCCTTTGATGCGAGCTGGTGGTTCTGGCTGGTCGCCACCGGGCTTGGTCTCGGTGCTACTGTCAGTGTCAAATGGGTTGGACTTTTTACCATTGCGTGGGTGGGGAGTTTGACAATTGTGCAATTATGGGTTCTTCTCGGCGACAACAAGAACGTTTCCCCTGTAAGCTTCTCCCACAGTTTATCCGCAACTCTCACCACGTACTAATATTGCGAACAGCGCCTGTGGTTCAAGCATTTTCTCTCTCGCGTATTTTGTCTAATTGTCATTCCAATTACGTTCTATGTCGCGCTTTTTGGCATTCATTTCCTCTGTCTTGTCAACCCAGGTGATGGGGATGGCTTTATGTCGTCCGAATTCCAGGCCACCCTGAACTCAAAGGCAATGCAGGATGTACCGGTTGATGTGATTATGGGCAGCCGGGTAAGCATCCGGCATCATAATACACATGGAGGATATTTGCATTCACACAACCACATGTACCCAACCGGAAGCAAACAGCAGCAAATTACCTTGTATCCTCACAAAGATGAGAACAACGCATGGTTACTTGAAAATCAAACGCAACCCCTTGGCCTAGATGGAGAAGAGCTCAAAGGCATCAAGGCCTGGGATATGATTGAGCCGGTCCCAGTGGTAGATGGGACCATCGTCCGTCTTTATCACGTGATATCAGATCGACGGTTACACTCCCACGACGTTCGGCCCCCTGTGAGCGAAGCAGAGTGGCAAAACGAGGTCTCTGCTTATGGCTACGAAGGCTTTGAGGGTGATGCCAATGATCTTTTCCGAATCGAGATTGTGAAGTCCTTGTCCGATGGAGCCTTAGCAAAGACTCAAGTAAGGACCATTGAGACCAAGTTCAAGCTTGTCCACATCATGACTGGCTGTTCACTTTTCTCCCATAAGGTCAAGCTCCCGGAATGGGGCTTCGATCAACAGGAGGTCACCTGTGCCAAACAGGGCACGCTTCCAAATAGTATCTGGTACGTCGAGCAGAATGAACATCCTAAGCTAGGCGAGGACGCGGAGAAAGTCAATTACAAGAACCCTGGTTTCCTCGGAAAGTTCTGGGAACTTCAGAAGGTGATGTGGACGACCAATGCAGGGCTAGTTGAATCACACGCATGGGATTCAAGACCTCCATCCTGGCCCATACTACGTCGTGGTATCAATTTCTGGGGCAAGGATCACCGTCAAATTTACCTGATAGGCAATCCGATCATTTGGTGGTCATCTACCATGGCCATCGGTGTGTACTTCGTTTTCAAGGGGCTGTCTGTGCTCCGCTGGCAACGAGGATATGACGATTACGAGAATGTCAACTTCAAGCGGTTCGACTACGAGATTGGAACTTCCGTCCTGGGCTGGGCGTTCCACTACTTCCCCTTCTACCTGATGCAGCGCCAACTATTCCTTCACCACTACTTTCCCGCCCTTTATTTTGCCATCATCACGATGTGCCAAGTCTACGACTTTGCATCTAATCGAGTTGGAGGTCCCCTCGGCATCAAAGATACCCCTGCGATTGGAAGAACTGGCAGCGTGGCCTTCTTGGCTGCTAGCATCGTTGCCTTCACGCTCTACGCACCATTGTCTTACGGCAATCCGTGGACTCAAAATGCTTGCCAGAGTGTGAAGCTCTTTGAGACATGGGACTTTGACTGCAACACCTTCCATACTGATGTAAGTAACGCCAATTCCGGTCCATTCCAGCATGCTTAATGCTCACCGATCTGTACAGCTCAGCCAGTACGATGTCATTCAACCGAGTAGCAATATCCAACCGACAGCGGCTCCAGCAGTGCCTGTGGAAGGGCAACAACAGCCACCCCCAGCGGAGCATGTCACACCTCAGGCGTCAGTGGACCAGGCATCCGTACATCGAGAAGAAAAGGTCGAGTACAGAGACCAAGACGGCAATTTACTCGATGAAGACCAAGTGTCGTCTCTTGAAGGTAAGGTGTCCTTCCAGACCCGCTATGAGACCAGAACCCGCGTTCTTGATGCCGATGGCAACGAGATTGAAGACAGCTCGGCTGGTACAGCACCACCACATCCGGCGGACCAGGAGCCTGAGACAGCCGCCGAGGTTCCAGAGGATGATGGAAGGGAGTATCCTGCAACAGCCAGTCCAGAGGATGACCTGAGCAAAGAGAAGTCGGTGAAGAAAAATGACGATGGTAAGCCTAGGCCGGCGAGTGAGGCAAAGGACGCCACCAACCAATAGCCACGAGGCCGTCTTCTGTGATGCTGTGTACTCTAGCTTTTGTAAAAGTCACTTTATTCTCCAGCCATAGTCAATGTGCAATGACCGAAAGCCATCTTCACGCATGCATATGATGGGTGTGAATGTATGTTCTACAATACAATGGAAACCCCAGGAGGAGCAATCTTGATTGTGCTCCGTCACCATGTTCGTAAGTATATCAATGGCCACAATATAAATCAAACCAAGGCTAGTCGGGTCCGTGTGTGCCAGTCGGACGGCAAAGCACTCGAGTGTTCGCCGTCGTGTAATTTCCTAACGCCATAAACGGAGATCTATTCGGTCCTGCTTATTTACAACCTGCCATGCATTCGATCTCACGCGCTCATCATGCGGACAGCCAACCAATTCAGTGCAATCAGTAGCCATCTTTGCCGTATTTGTTAAACTGATCGTGCAAACTCTGTTCTGATGGATTAGCGCATCCCCGTGTCATCTCTCATCGGAAGAACGAAATGCGAATATGTTTACCTTCGGCAAGGTCACGTTTGGCACGATGACGCTGTGCAAGGCACTCGGGGCGTCCTTGGGAGCTTTGGTCTTGTCGCCACCCGGGTGGTACTGATACTTGAAATGCTCATCTGTGCCGTCGCCCTTTGCAGTGGTCTGCCAGGGCATCGTGCCCTCGGCCATGCTGACGGGGGCTTCGGAGGAGGAGGAAGTAGGTTTGCGCCCGAAGTGATAGCCAGCCATGCCAAAGGCGCCGGTCATGATGGTGAGCAGGATCTACGGTCGTACTCAGGATCGGCGCCCCAGCCTATACCTTGACTCAATAGAAAACATACATAAAGCTCTGGATCCCTCTTTGCTCCTTTCTGCAGAGCACCGCTTTTCCCCTTGCCAGCAGCGGCGGTTTCGTTGGCTGCTGCGTTCGCTTTCGAGGCGGCCTTGCCGACGGCTTGGCCGACTTTGCTTGCCGTGCGGCCTGCTGCTGCTGCTGACATTTCGTATGATTCTGGATCGATAATCAAGGGAGCACTACAACAAGGTACTTGAGGTGTGACAATAATAATGAAGTGTGAAGTCCTTTAGCGTGGTTGCACCGCTGACGTTCTAGCCCGCACGCTTGTTCCTGTTCGGCTGAGACCCGGCTGGCGCGTCCTCTTTCATGGGCGGCTTGCTTGAAACGGCCTGTTTCTTGCTCCCTCAGCGACGTCAAAGGATACTTGCTAGTTACTACTCTACTCTACTCTCCTCTCCTCTACCTGCATGTCGCATCGCTGGCGTTGGTGACATTGGATTTCTGCACGCCCCCTTCGCACTGACCTGGACCTGCGTCTGGCTAACATTGCACTCTAATATTTCCGTTCCAAATAACTTCCATCGCCTGCCGCCCCTTTCTAATTCTGTCCCGTTCCTCCAAACGCCAATTTCTCTGAGGTCGCCACGGTCCTGATTCTGAAGATGACTTCAGTCATGCGAATTCTTCTCCGCTGAAATCGCACATTCCAATGGAACCCTCACTCTCGCCGGGGGCCCATCGCTCGCCGGCAACCAGTTCCTTTCCCAGCCCGTTGCCCGGTCCGGGCTCCCAGCGAGCGCCGTCTATAATCTCCTCACGCATGACCGACATCGCTTCCGAGGACGGTGATGAATTTCATATGGGGGGCGCAGCTGTGGGAGGGAGGCCAGGTACTGCAGCGTCGACCGACCCAAATCGCCCTGGATCCGCCATGTCGGCCCAGACTCGTCCATCGACGCGGCCTCCACCATCTCGACGGGGAGTGGGATCACCTGGAACGTTGGGATCGTGGAGAACAGGGGGAGCGTTTGGAGGGCCGGGGGGCTCCATAACGAATTCGAGTAGGCCTCCAAGTTCCACGAGTCGGACGAGTCGAACGCACGTCCCTTCACTGGCATCTCATGCTTTCTTTCGACCTATGAGCTCCCAACGGCTACAGGCTCAGAGAGCAGCACGACCGCCGCGAATGGGTCAGTCTGCGAGGAGTGTGGATGGCTACAGCGATGGGGGCACGAGCACAAACAGGCAAAGTCTTGTTTCGGATACAACGGCCGCCCAAGGAAGGTACAGTCATCTCGATGCTGACAGGCCGCCCGCATCCAGAGGTACGGAGTTCACGGAACAGGATGAACGAGGGACAATGGCGGCAAGTCCCACTGAGAATGCAACTGTTCGGAGTATAGGGGAAAGTGAAAGGCCTCTGCAGCACAGAATCTCAAATCCCAGGCAATTGCATTTGAGCTCGGATCGACAGGGTAACGGGTCACCCAAATCGTTCCGAGCTGGCTTCCCTAGACCTGGGGTTGCGCGCAAGGAGACACAAGGACATGAACGTCTCTCATCCTCTAATAACTCACCAACATTCGCCAAAGCGCCGCCAGATACGACGCCAAAAGCCGGTATCAACTACCAATACTTCTCGGGCAATACAGTATTCCTTTGGGGCGGGAGATTGCAGAATACCAGAGACAGGCCGGTCAACATTGCAAGTGGCATCATTGTTATTTTACCTGCCATACTATTCCTAGTCTATTCGTAGGTGTAGCTCACACCCTTGTTCTTTAGAGTTGGCTGCTGACGATGATACAGAGGGCCATATCTTTCACATCACGTCTCGCCTGCGGTCCCATTCTTTTTCGCCTACCTTTTCTTCATATGTATATCATCCTTTATCCATGCTTCTGTCACAGATCCAGGGGTAAGTTTTTTCGTGAGGAGCTTTAGACATTTGTCCTAACATCAACGAGATCTTACCCCGAAACCTGCATCCTTTGCCACCGGAAGACTCCCAAGATCCATTAGCATTGGGACCACCTACGACCCAGTGGACGATGATCAGATCCGCGGAAACAACAAACGCAGCAATGGACGTTCCTACCAAGTACTGTAAGACTTGCAACATCTGGCGGCCGCCGAGATGTCATCACTGCCGAACATGTGATAATTGCGTAGAAACCCAAGATCATCATTGTGTATGGATTAACAATTGCGTCGGTCGACGAAACTATCGGTATTTCTTCGCCTTCGTGAGCACTGGAACCCTTCTCGGTACCTTTCTCGCCTTTGCTAGCCTTGGGCACTGCCTGCGGTACCGGTCAGAGCATCACATTTCCTTTGCTGCATCTATCAGCACGTGTAGGGTCCCATTTGCCATGTTCATTTACGGTCTGTTGGCCACGCCTTATCCTGCTTGTCTATGGGGATATCATCTTTGGCTCATAGCCCGTGGAGAGACCACGAGAGAGTATCTCAACTCTCACAAATTTCTTCCCAAAGATCGTCACCGACCATTCACGCAGGCCAGCGCCCTGAAGAACTGGATCGTTGTGCTCCTTCGGCCACGAACGCCAACATACCTGCGTTTCAAGGACAGATACGAAGAAGGCGATCAACGCTTCGGACCCCGGAGAGGTAAGAGGCAAGCACCACTCGTTGCCGAGCAACAGGGTGGTGGAATGGAGCTGCACGACGTTGGTGGGGCAAGTCGTCCCAACGGGCCTACCAGGACCTAATGAAGACCTACTTTGCATTCGCTGTATGCGAGGTTTTTATGCTTCCACCTTTTTAGTTTTTAATCGGCGGGCTCTTCTGCATTTGAGCTTCTACGAGCTAGCTTTCATCATGGCTGAATATACCCAATTGTTCATGGTGGAAAAGGGGAGCATCCGGTGTTGGCATCGGAAGATCAAGAGGACTTGTATCAGATAGAAGCTTTAGTGGAGCAACCATAATCTTAATGTTGAATCAAGCAATGCGTTGCCATAGCGCTCCATTTACGTTGTGGAATGGAACTATCAAGAAGGTGGAGGAGACTTGATTGGCTGTCTCGCTCTTACCTGCGTTGTTTTTCGTGAGACCAATCCTCCAACAAGTTCCAACCTCAATCACACAACCTCTCCATCTTTCCACCACAGCACTCGACTTTGATTATGCCACTCCTTCAGGACTAGTATAAATCAAATCATACATAGGGCAGCCACCCTGTCAGAAGCCACACCCCGCGATTGCCCTTGGCTTTGTTTATCTCCTCCACCCCGATAGCCGCTCTGCACCACCGGTTTCCCTCAAGATGCTTTCTTTCTTGCAACAACGACTAGGCAAGTCGCCGACCAAGTCACAGAAGAACATGACGCGTCAAGACTCCATTGAGTCAGCATTTGCCCGCGTCAATGCTCGCAACGGTTCGAAAGATGCTTCGGCCACGCCGTCCCTTACGACGGCAACAAGCTTGACAGACACTTCCAGCGAGCCCACAGATGTTTCCGAGAAGCCAGAAGGCCATCCCCGAAGCTCTGGCCGCTCACGAGCGAACGTTGTTAACTACAACGAACTCGTGCTTTCTGGCCAGCAGCCCCGCTCAACACAACCAGCAGGTGCAGGCGAAGATCACATCATACCAAGTGATACTCCTTTCCTTGAAGGAAGCGAGAACGACTCTCGGGAACAGCTCCTGCAGCAGAGTGTACAGGCTCTGGACGAGGGCTGGAATATTGGCGCCTTGCCTGGTGACGATCTGGAATTACCTGCTAAAAACGATGGTGGGATTGGAAGGCGGAAGTCTACGCGGCTGGGCCTTCTCGAGCAGGCGTCTACGGTTATGGAGATGACTACAAGTGTGCTTGGAAAGAGAGGACGTGAAGCGATGGAAGCTGGAATGGAGAAGATTCAAGCTTTAAAAGGTGTCAAAAAGAGACCTAGCATGAGATCGGCGAACACGGAATCAGCATCTTTCGAAAGCCCCAAGAAACGTGCTCGCTTTTCAGCTGCCCATTATAAGAAGGGTTCCTCTCCCCAACCAAGTAACAGGGCGAATGCAGCGAAGAAGCGCTCGAAACACTGGATCAACCAAGGCCTTTATGTAGGACAGTCTCCAGATTTCGATCCGAGGCTTACCGAAACGAAGAACAAAATGAAGAAGACTTCTGCCAAAGATCGTGGTATCAAAAAGTCCTCCGCCATGCCACTACCAATGTTCGCTGGGGAAAGAACGCTGGCGCTTGGAAGGGACTTCAAACTGCCATTTGAGATATTCAGTCCTTTGCCTCCTGGGCAGCCCAAGCCAGACGAGTGGAAAAAGACGCATAAAAGTTTGTCCTCAACGCACTTCCTTTAATTGATTGAACTTGCTAATTCTGCATGTACAGACGTGTTCATCGGCGATGCTGCCGACTTGTGGAAAAAAGCCAAGCCGATGGAACATTCGCTGTGCATCTGCAAAGAGGAGGACGGCTGTGATGAACATTGTTTTAATCGATTCATGCTGTACGAATGTGATGGCACGAATTGCAATATTGGTGCAGAGCATTGCACGAACCGCGCCTTCGCTGATCTGAAAAAGAGATGCAAACAAGGTGGGAAATACAACATTGGTGTTGAAGTGATGAAGACAATTGACCGGGGTTACGGCGTCCGAGCAAACCGAACATTTGAACCCAACCAGATCATAATCGAGTACACGGGCGAGATCATCACTCAGGATGAGTGTGACCATCGGATGAATACCCGGTATAAAGACGCCGAGGTGAGTGACTCCAGATTGCATAGTGATATATCTGGCACGAAGCAAGCTATGATTTTCTTGCTAATTCAATCATAGTGCTACTATCTTATGGATTTTGACCAATCCATGGTTCTCGATGCAACGCGCGGCTCTATAGCCCGATTCATCAACCACTCTTGCGCCCCAAATTGCCGAATGATTAAATGGACGGTCTCTGGTAAACCGCGTATGGCCCTATTTGCGGGCGACGAAGGTATCATGACAGGTGAAGAATTAACCTATGATTACAACTTTGACCCCTTTTCTGCCAAAAACGTGCAGGAGTGTCGTTGTGGAGCGGACGGATGCAGAGGTGTGCTGGGGCCGAAACCAAAAGAAATCAAGGAGGCTTTGAAGCCCATCACCACGGACAAGAAGCGGAAGATCCAACAAGTCGTCGAAGACGCGGTCGAGACTGTCACGAAGAAGAGGAAGATCGTTGTACCGTCTTCTGTGAAATCCGCCTTTGCAACGGCCAAGACTCAAACATCGAGGAGATTGTCCCAAGCTAGCATGCTGGGCTCCGCAGCTGCATCAAAGGAGCCTGTGGCGAAGAAGGCTTCGGTGCGCCCACAGAATCGGCTCAAGCGCAAATCGACGATAGGACTTCTCAAAGACGAAAAGAAGGAGCAGCCCAAAAAGACCGAGTCTCGACGACGCTCCACTGGAGACATTTTACCAAGGGGTTGGAAGGGGTGGGCATTAGTAGAGACGCCACCTGATTCTCCTACTGATACAGGACCGCCAGCAGAGGAGGGCGGAAGCAAATGGGAGAGCGTAGAAGCCAAACCTGCCACCGTTCAAGACAATGTGGTCAGAACGGTAAGGAGGTCGAATCGGGGTACGCCAGGGAAATCGATCAGGGTTATTGCGTTGGGGGAGGACGAAATCAAGGAGTGGCGTTAAAGGGAGGGATTTCGGCTGGATGTGGGTTCCTTGCATTGAGTATGAATTTCATTGAGGATGGCACTCCTTGCATTTCTGGGTGCGATATTGCTTGTAGGGAAGGACTGGGCGTTGTTTGCCGGCATGAGGTTTACGGGGGAAAAGAAGTAACGGATAGGCTTTGTTGGAGTATGTTTTCCCAGACCGCTATTCAGCGCAACTTCAATCATGCATCGTCTACATAATAAATCATGGCTCATCATTCGCTTTTCGCGTCAAATTCATGTCGTCTTCGTTTACCAACTCGTAACTCCTCACCCATCCTCACAACCTCCCCAACAGCCCTCATCAATTCCTCCCCTCCCTCACACTCCCCATCCTCACACTCCCCCAGCGACCTCCTCACCTCTCCCTCCAACCCCACCTCCAAATCCTCAATCCTTTCCCCCCAACTTTTAGCTCGGGCTCGAAGCCAAGATGTCGGCAGCGAAGGTCTGGAAGCGCCTGCGGGCTGTAGACCTAGCATTGCGCGCGCTTTGGAGGGGATGTATGATATTTCTGGTGATAGGGGTGAGTATGAAGGGTTGTTTTGGGGAAGGGTGAGGTTGGGTGCTGTAGGTGGGGAAGAGGTGGAGGGAATGTAGATTGTGGAGATGTGGTGGAGGGCTAGGTATGTTGCTTGGAGGGAGGAGAGGAGGGGTGTGGCGGTTTGGGGGAAGATTGTTTGGAGGGCGGGCAAGGGTGGTGAGGTTGTGGTACTAGGGGGAAGAGGTTGTGATGTGCTTGGTGAAGGGATAGGTGGGTGATGGGAAAGGGGGTCTTTGTAGCTAGAGAAGCGGCTTGGGGAGGTTGTTGCCCGTGGCATCTTTCGTTCGAGCGGTGGGAGGCG
>JAABUP010001515.1_pt1 | contig 48765 bp, 75 predicted proteins | sample 5559201 | NCBI WGS metagenome assembly JAABUP01 (sample SAMN10711887, study PRJNA513373) | rock metagenome | isolation source: Antarctica rocks | place: Antarctica | reverse complement strand
ATTCAGTATGACAACATTTGGCACATGATCGCGCAAGGATATGCCACAGATGCGTCGCAAGCAGTTCATCTGAAAAACAGCCAAAGGGCTAATGTGTTGTTTCACAACAGCCCATGTTTCTCCAGAGAACAGCAGAACTGACATGACGATGCATTGAAAGAATTGCATTTTAACAGACAGGGTCAAAGCCTTAGAGGACCAGATGTTGGCCCGTCTGAGTTGCTGGAAGGCACTATTTGCAGCAGCTACTCGATGTGTGATCTCAGCGTCTAAGGTGCAACCTCACAGTTGACAGTCTCACAACACAGCAGCTCATCGCATGAGTTGGGTGACATCAAGGCTGAGGTTAGGCAGGTGCCCTCCAACCAGATTGTATGGCAACTCCGCCATGTCTCTGTGCAAGGTGGACAAGCCTTCAGCAATAGGATCGACGCCTCCCAAGCTTGTGACAAGAGGTGTGTATTGCACGTCAGCAAAGAAGCTCTTGGTCTTGAACAGCATCTCCACATAGATGTGCATGCTCTCCCAGACAGCTGCTGTTGGGGTGGGGAGAGCCTGGAGGGGGTCAGCAGGTGGGGGTGGACGTTTAAGGAGCCTGTTTAGGAGTGAAGCGATGTGAGCGTGGTCTGGGATCTGCTTGATTCCCGTGCCCTCGACCCACTTTACCTGACGGAGGCGTGCATCTGCAGAGCAGCACGTACTAGTGTGCATCAATAGCTTTGGCAAGAGTGCTGACTGCACAGGAGTGCCATGTCGTGTCATTGAGGCAGAGTGCAAGATTCCTTTGTGGGTGCTAGGAGGAAATTGTGAGACTGAGGACAAATGTACATGACAGTGAGCACATCATTCGGCTTGCATGTGGGCCAAGGCAGTAACGGCAAGTATGGGCTAGCATGCTGTGACACGTCGTTACAATGCAGGCAACAAAACAATGCGCAGAGCAAAGCAAGGCACATAGCGTGACGGTGCACCAAGCGAAGCATTGCAAACAGCAGAAATATGCTGCACTAACAGAGCACATCACAATAGCACGGCATTCCGACACAAGGCCTCTCATCAGAGGTGCTGATGAGTTGCATCACAGCAGGGGGGTAACCACACATTTAGGCCAAGACCGGTCTTATTGCACACAATCTGACATACGCCTGCCTAATCTCTGCATCTCCGTGCAGTCATTACAGTTTAGATCAGAACATTTCATGATGATTTGTGAAATCAGTTTGGACCCCAGTCAAAAAGTAGTTGTAAGTGGGAAACTTGGGAAAGAACATACCCTTGTCAGGATCAGCTTCTGGTACAGGCAGTGCTGGAAAGTCTGGGCGCAGAAGCTTGCACAGACGTGGGACTGCCTGGTAGCACAGCAAAGCCTCTTCTGCAGAGCTTGCCACCTCAGGTGGCAGCTCAGGGCGCACCAGCATTTGGTAGATCACATTACAAGCTCTCACTGCTACCTCCCTTTCAAGTCCCAGCGCTGCCACCAAAACAAGCATTCCTGCATTGCCAGAGGACAGACATTTGGGAAGTAGTGCTTGTGCAATACTGGGGGAACAGCGACTTAGCATGCCATAATCACACAATTTGCTGCAACAGCACAGACTAGAACAGGAAGTAGCATGTGACCTGGCAGCTCATGAGCAGCAGCTTCATGCACGAATGCCTTTGCATTGACATGCTGGTGAGCTGCAAACTTTGTGCTAGGCTTTGCGGTACTAGGATTGTTGTGCTATGACCAGTTGACACATGACAGCAGGTTTTAGTTGAAGCCTGTGATGCTTGACGAAATGCCTCCATTCAACAGCACTCACCAGATTGTGATGGCCTTCTGGTTTTGATTCACAACGCAATCTGATCAGGTGTTGAGCACGAGGCGCAGTGCACAGCGATTGACTGCGATCAATCGATTTAAGGCAGAACCAGTCAGTTGAACCAAATGAACTGTTAAGCTCAGCACTTCTGCAACTTCATTAGCTCTCTGCCCTGCAGAGTTGTCTCTGGCATGCTTGTAAGCCTGGACGCATGTTAATGCTGCAGCTGACCACAGAGGAAGGCTTGACACTTGTGTCTGTGTGCTTGTGAGCAGACATGCCGGCTTGAGGAGCAGCAACGACGTTCTGAGTGCTTTGAGTTGGGCACCAGGGAGCTGCATAGTGGCGGCCTGAGTGCTAGTCTGTCTTCGGCTGATCTGATGAATCTTGCCCATCAAGTCTGTGGCTGCCAGTTCTGTACAGGTGTCCATCGATGGTACAGCACGAATAGTCCAAAGCATCCTCATGACCGTGGCCATCATCAGCAGCATAGTTCTGGCTGGAGTTGAGACAGCAAACCAGTCTGGAGACGCCATGTCCCCGTCAGTGACCACAAGACTGTCTGGAACCATCTCAGCAGGATCTAAGGCCACATAGCGTGAAAGTGTGGTCTGGCTATTCAGCCGGAGCACTGTCCAGCTAGGCTCATCAGCAAGAAGGTCAGCTGCTGTGTCCGTTGCGCTACCTGTGTGAATGACTGTCGTCTGCCAGATTGGCTGCCAGACATGGAAGGCTAGCGTTGTGCCAAAGAAAGCAGTCAGCTCCAGGGTCCCAGAAGGGCTGGATTGTAACTGCACAGCATGAGCAGCACGGATGAGACGACGTGCGCATGCTGCTATATGATCATCATCACGCCTGGGTCAGATAACTGGACCCAATGCTGTCACGAAAAGAAGTCGACCTGTCTTAGCAGCAGCTTATCTGCAGCCAGATCTCCCTTGTGATGCAGGTGCACAAATTCTGGTAGCAAATTGAGATCGTTGCATATAAGCTTGGCTATAGTCGACAGGTCGGTGCTTCCGTCAACATTGCTCACCCAGTCTATGGCGACATTGCCCTGCGGGTGCGTGCAGCTCAACCTGAGATGTGTTGAGCAAGCTCGCAGTTACATACACATAGTGGACACAGCGCTTACCTTGCAACTGACTCGGACTCGCATATTGAAGATTTCTGCTTTGCCTGCTTTACACAGCAGTGCAAGCGTCACGCCTGCTCCGAGACCATTAATTGACTTTATGACTGATGCAGGCGATGGTGACTACACCTGACATCGCAATGCGCTGCGCAAGCGCATGACAAAGGCAGTGGATCAATCACATCAACGCATCGAGTCCATGCGATCTGCCACAAAAGGCGTCCTGGTGTCTGCAAGCTTCGCTTGATCAGAGCTTTGTCTGCGGCATATGCAACTGCTGTGCACTGCTATTGCGGCTTTGAGTGTGTTGCTTTCAACCTCAAGCTTAGTTTCATCACAAAGCTGCCCCGTTGAGGCAGACTCTGACTTGTTGTGGCCTGAGCAAAAGGGCGCTGCAGCTTTCACTTGTAGACCTGTGACCTTCCCTTCTGGCAACAGACAACAGACACATTCAGGCCAGCGGTAGGGACATTCTATCTATGCTCCTGCCTGAGCCCTCAACTAAGTTGCTGTTAACACAGCATGCTGAATACACATGACTGTGCAGACTGAACACATATTTCACATACTGGCGCTCAAGCCAGACCATCACCAGCCCTCTCCCCATTGCGCTCGTCATCACCTTCCACTCTCAAACATGCTTGTTCTCCAAAGCTCTACTGCCTCTGATGGACGAAGTAGCACAGCAGTATGCACAGCAGTCAATCCGATTTATCAAAGTAGACACTGCGCAGCTGGCTTACTCAGACCTGATCAAGATGGGCACTACCTCAGTGCCTGTCATACGCCTTCACACACAGGTATACAAACACAAGCTCCTCCCATACGATGCAGGTGAGTCTGCGCTTCCTGCCTCAGCCTGTGTTTGGTGCGGATGTTTTACAAGGTGAGTGTGCCTTTCAGGTGAAGAGGCTAACATATTCTGGTGATCGCACCCTATCAGCATTGACACAGTACATCACAAACTACACTGTAAGTCCAATCCATTCTTCCATGCAGACTGGCACAGAAGCAGACGCAGCATCAGTTGCAATGCCAAACTACTTGTTTCTGCAGGAAATTGCTGTAGTGCCACAGCAAAACTCGGATCAGTTGGCATTTGATCTGGATCAGACAGTATATACCAAGGCGCCTAAGCAGGTAGAACACAGCGAGTCTTGATTTCTGTGGTCTGAGACATTGCTCCATGCAGTGTCACAAGGATAAGCTCACCATGGAGTATGGTATCCCACAGACGCTTCAGGAGACATCCTGTCTTTATGCTTAGAATGCTGTAAGCAGTCTAGCTTGTATGCATGGGAGTGTGGCAAATGACAATGCTGAATGGCGATTTACAGCATATGATTCAAATCATTTGTGTTATCAATAGGATTTGAGGCATGCAGCAGTGCAGTCATGCTGCTGACAGGTTGTTGGGGCTTGCTGATCATTATGTCATAACCATTTGGCCATGATGCCAATGCACATCATTTGATACCATGATATTGCAGGTGGCCACAGCTAGCATAGAAGACATGAGAGACCTGTCACGAGCCCCTCTGACCCTTCTAGCCAGCCTCATTTCTGTAAGCTGCCTGCTACTTTTTGCATACAGTGTGACTGATGTGTGGCAGGAGGCACAGCCAGCAGTAAGCCAGAATTTGATCACATGATAGCCTTCTTGGCAAGGCCAGCTTGTTGCATATTCTGGGGCCTAACTGCGGGAATATGCATGATGCTGGATGGTGTATGTTTGCCAGCTGCATCTGCAGTGCGTGCAGCTGTCTATACATTATGGGCATTGCGTTGGCAGAGATTGGCAGCATTGCTGCTGTATATACGTGTATGTGTGTGAGCAATGGCTGCCTTCCTGCCAGGTGTTGTTCTTGATGGAAGTACTATGGAAGCAGCCCTGCATGCAAAGAGCACGCAGCTGGCTTCAGCAACGACAAAGATAGGACATGAACATTGCATGTAATATTGCTGTACCTCGTACGCACCTGGCCCTTGTGGTCTCAATGAGGCACATATTGCAATGTGGCATACACAAACTAGTATCAAAGCTACGCAGCACAGCCTATGCCTGGCCTGCAAGCCTCCAAAGCAAGCATCATGGCATGTCTGCAGCTCAGCATGAGGAGTGCTGCTCAGTACTATTAGCTACTAGCTTCTCATTGTGACAAGCTGCTGGTGTTGGCTATACCTACTGGCTTGTCCCAGTCATGACCAAAAGATTGTCTCAGTTCGTGAAAATGTGGCAAATTATCGATTGTGCAATGACATGGACGCCCTGTTGGTCATTCAGATGATCGGAATGTTAGCACATGAGCTCTAAATTCTCACCAACCGCGTTCAGGGTATCAGCATAAATCAATGCTTAGCACATATATACACACAGACACACATCAGCACAGCATCCACGTATATACACACAGATACAGCACAGCATCCATTGCACAGCATCAGCTTGCCTGTCTTGCATGTCACGAATCAGATGTTTAGTCGCAGGAAAGAGAGTCTGGTGCAACATATTGTAGAGTGGTTTGACAAAAATTGTTAGGTTGTCAAGACACCACAGTCAGTAATGCTTGCAAACTTGTGCAGCTTGACTCATAATCAGTTCTGCTCTATTTTGTCTACCTTCGCTTATTGGTACAGATGCTTTGCATTGTCACACCTGTTGATGCCTGACATATGCAACAACTGCCCAAACCTTGCCATAAAAAGTGTGTTGGCTAGTAGTGTATTGCTGAGCTGCCTGTGGAGATGGCTAGCCTACAGCGCTGATATTCTTCTTCAAATTGTTACCATATGTTACTTGAAAATATACACGTTGGTCTTACTAATGTCCTGAACAATATTGAGCATAATGCAGTATTGAGTATATTGAGTAGAATATTCATTAACGAGTTGGGGCACAACCTCAATCATATTTGGCAGTCTGTACTTAGTCGATGAAAGACGTTGTTGTAAAAGAAAAAAGATGTTGGAAAAAAAGATGTTGTTGGCAAACGATAGATGTTGTCGGCGTCCCTCTATCAACATGCACACCTTTGAGGTCTCTGAGTCAGCCTGCTGCTTCCATGCTCCCTTTGTCCTCTGCTTGTTCCATCGTCAATGCAGTCACTATGTGCTCGATGATACACACCTTGCAATGCCCTGACCACAGTCAGAAGCCTCTCTTGCAAGGCTTGATCAAATGGCGTGGTGCAAAGTAAGTTTGGCCAGGGAGCTACAACATGCATTGGCCTTGCAGCACATGGCATGAGATACAACTCACACGTAGAGCTAGATGACAGGGAGTCTATGCCGCAGCCGTTCCTGGATCGATGACTTGCCTTACAACACAATACCACCCTAGGCAATACAAAGCACCATGGCAAGGTCCTTTGGAAACTAACTCTGGACCAGTAGGCATTGCTGACAAGGACAAAGAGTTATCATCTTCACTTGTATACAAATGAGGTTATTGACACTTTCCTGCGTGACTCTGTTGGTGTAGTTATGCTTTGCAGTACATGTATATGCAAATACATCAGCTGCTGTCATTTGCTGTGACAAGCGTACACGTGGTGGTAAACAAAGGTCGATAAGTAAACTTGGACCTGGTTCAGAGGTGTTAAGAAGGCTGATGCAATTGCGTCTATAGATTGGCAATCAGAGCAGTGACACTGTACATTCTGTACCAGTCACTGTCAGCATCAAATTTACTGGAGAACAGTCAGGCCTTCAGCAGCTGTCAGCAGGTCTACAAGACTTTGCCTTCCACTGCAGAGTCAATGACTGCACGTATCTGCTGAGCTGAGGCTGTTGCATCTTCTACTCCAAATATTGCTGACACAACAGCTACTCCTTGACAGCCAGCTTGAATAGTGGGCTTGGCATTTGCAGCTGTGATTCCCCCAATAGCTACCACTGGTATGTCCACTGACTTGCAAATCTGCTGAAGTGTCTCCATGCTGATGGTTGAACTGTCCTTGGTGGCTGTTTGGAACACTGCATTGCAACCATTGAGCTGAGGGCCATATCAGCATCCCTGCTGAAGACATTGCAACATCATTGTAACACCAAGCAGAAGCCCAAGCACAGCAGAAAGGTCATCAGCAGAGACATCTGATGTCATCAAAATCACCTTTTGGCAATTTATCAGACCTCAAGCAGCATAGCATGTCATGTGTCCCAACACCTCCTTGGCAAACTGAGACACTCCGGCGTGTGCAGACAATTTCCTTACCATGCCCCAAATACATCTAATGACATGATCTGCCAAACATAAGCTACAACACTACAGGAGTGCCTGCTTGCAATGCAGCCGTTGCAGTCACAAAGAAGAAGTCACTGACTTGCTCCTGCACCAAGGTAGTCAGCACCATCAGCAGCAGCCTGCTGAGCTTGTTCCACTGTCTTCACCGAGACCCCCAGGATCTTGTGGGGGCCCAACAGGGCCCTAGCTGCCTTTGCTGGGATGTCATCTTGACCCACATGGACCCCATCGGCGCCCACAGCCAAAGCCACATCGACTCTGTCGTTGATGATCAGACCTACCTGCATGCATGTTGCTGCATTTCCCCCCTGTCTCAGGTCAAACAGCTGGATAGCATGCAGGGCAACTTTTGTCACAATGTCTCTCAATACTGAGCTTGTGCAGGGTCAAGACAGGCTCGGCAGATGCTCAGACCATATCACACCCTTCATGAATGCATACAAAGTCAGCATGCATGCCAGTCTTTGTGCGCTGCCTGTGCTGTGCACGATTGATCAAAGCAGGCCTGAATGCATACCCCAGCAGGTCTGGTGATTTCCACGAGCTGTTGAGCTTCATGCACAAAGGCGCCGCCATCAGCTGACTTCTCCCTCAGCTGCACAAGGGTCACCCCTCCCTCCACAGCTTGCCTTACCGCCTCTGCATTGCTGCGCTGGCATCTGGCGTTGCAGGCAGGGTCTGTTACAGCGTACAGGCGTAAATTCAGGGAGGGCTTCTGGAGATCCAAGGGCGCTTTCTGCTGGCCCCAGTCTGTTGTCTCAAATCTGCAGTGCCATGCCATGCTCTCAGATCATGCTAGCCGCAACAGTGGTGGTACACAAGGTTGCGGTGATGTCAGTCAAAACATATTCAGCTGAAGCGCTGCAGGTGGAGTCATAGCATCACTCACTTAAGTCAAGGCCTGGCGTATTGACACAGCTGTCTCACTCTGCGTTCTGAAATATCCCAATCAGCAGAAGTACAAAAAGGCAGGGTTGGGCAGGATTTGTATCACGTGCTTACCAGGGAAGTATACATGGCCCAGCATCCTACGAAAGACATTGGACCAAGAGATATTGGCTAGGTCAGACAACATTGGCTGGGTCAAGGGATATTAGATAGTAGCAGGATCAGGAGACATTGGCTGGGTCAGGGGGGATATTGGATGGGTTGGGAGGATGTTGGGCTGTGTCAGGTGGACTTGCATGTCAAGAATCACAGGGTGCAAGGGAGTGTCCTCATCCAGTCCTCATCCATGACGCAAGGGTCTGTGAGGACCTGTGCTGATGTGCAAGGCAGCGCTGGCTTGCGGTGCTTCGCCCAGCCAATCAAAAGCCCTCTGCTGTTCCTCAGTACTTTGCGCAAACAGCCACCGTAGAGTCTTCAAAAGGGTGCGCATGGGAAGCAAGGGCTCACCCATGGTTCAAGGGTCTGTGGGGACCTGTGCCGATGTGTAAGGGAGCGCTGGCTTGCAGTGCTTCGCCCAGCCATGCTTTGGCCCTCTGCACTGCGGTCAAGGGCTCACGCCCCTTGGCCAGCTCTGCCGCTATCGCCGATGCTAGTGTACAGCCTGCATCCATGCAAATGACAGACCCTTCTGCCATTGTGTTTTCAGCAGTGTGTATGCGTCGTGTGGCAGCCATGCTGCTTGGCCAAATATGCTGTTGTGACCCCGTTTCTACAGTGCAAAAGAAGTGTAGGCGCACAAGACACAAACACTAACACATGTGTGTGTGTCTGCATGTGTTCTGCTGTGGGCTGAACTGTGGACAGGCTATTCTTTGACTTCCAGCATTCAAAGCCATAGTGGCACACATGCGGGCACAGACAGACAGACACAGAGACACTCAGACAGACACACACAGGCACACACAAAGAGGCTAGAGTTTGTGTCGTGTGGGCCTACAGTGCTATCATGAGTGACTTCTGGCAGCACCTGTTACAGCCACACCATTGGCAAGCTCACAGTTCATCCTGTTGTGAGCACACACACAGCACTCTGTTGCACCTGGTCCAATCATCTGCATTGCACCTTGTCAGCAAAGCAGGCACAGCAGGCAGAGCAGGCACAGCTCACCTGTGCCATGTGTGTTGTGCGTGTGAATGCGCTTCGACTCCAGCACATGGATCTCATGGCCATCATACAGCACATCTATCGCAGGTGCATCGCTTTCATGCTTCTCAGCTGGATCCCCACTGGGGGTAGCCTCGCCTGCTGCTGATTTACGAGTACCTGGTATTTGCAGTAACACGAGTATGCTTTTGTGGTTTCAGTCACATCTCATGTGCTCATAATCTCAAGGTCACTGTTCTCGCAGGTACAGTCAATTCCTACAATGACTTTGCACATGCAGTGACAGCAAGTGTGTATGCAAATGGACTTGCAGCATGCAGCGCGCACACACACACACACACACACACACTCGCACAGCTAGCAGGCAAGGGCTAGTGAGCCTGCGAGGCTTTCATCTTGAATCAAGGTTGCCTGGCAAGCTTTGCAGCACCCACATGTGGCACATGAGCTGCCAGGCTGTACAAAGTGAACATACAGCAACAGGAGTGGATTGACTAAATGAACCCAATCTATCTTACCGCCGTGCTGAGCTGTATCCTGCTCTGCCCTGCCTCCACCTGTATGTTGTGATGAGGCCTGCCCCTCCAGATGCCCCTCCCCCAAGCTGCTGTCTGCATTGAGCTCTGACACTGGCTGATCTAAGCCATTCGTAGCATCTTGAGCTGTGTCACGGTATCGTCCTGAGGCAGACTCTGAGTCCTGAGCGGCTGAGCTTGCTGAGGCGGACTCTGAGTCCTGAGCGGCTGAGCTTGCCAAGGCAGACTCTGAGTCCTGAGCGGCTAAGCTTGCTGAAGGGGTCTGACTGGGGGCTGAGGAGGGAGAAGGCTGAGAGTCAGAAGAAGAACGGTTTGGGTCAGAGGGGGCCGCAATCAGGTGGCCGCCCTTGATGAGAACATATGTAGGGCCAAGCTTGTGCAAATCTTGTGCAGCCTGCATGAAACACATTGGCGTGGCAGGCTTGCACAGCAATACCTGATGCTTAGGTAAGCTGCAGGGGGTGACAGGTGGCAAAAGACAGATACGTGACACTTAGCAAAACCAAAAAAACGTGGCTTGCCTGCTTCATTGTTGCTAGATCAGAGACTGGCCGGTTTCCAAGCAGCGCTGAGGCCTCAGGCAGGTTGGGCGTGATGATGGTCGCCAATGGAAAGAGGTGCGTCTTGAGGGCGTGAGCTACCTCAGAGCCTGCCAGGGAGTCTCCACTGGTGGCCACCAGCACTGGGTCTACCACCAAGGTGGACACCTTGTGAGCCCTGACAGCATCCGCCACTGCCATGACTGCCTGCACACACACACACATACAATTGGGTCAGGAAGAGCAACGAGAGCTGGGAAAGCCTTTCATCAAAAGCATGCGTTTGGTACTTTTGCAGCCTGTGAGTCTGCCAGGCATACAACCAATGTGAGGGCAAGGCGAGTGGAACAGCAAGAAGGAGAAGTAGAGTGTATGATGTTGAAGATCCCTTTCTGCAGGTTTGGTACCTGACAGCTGTATCAGTCATGCTTGTGCTATCTGCTCATGCCATTTGACATTCAGCTTCTGCAGAAGCACAGACATGGGGTGAGACAGCTTGGCAGGTTCTGCTGAGGAGAGCAACGAGGAGGAGCACGCTCGTGAGCACAATGAGTTTGCTGTCAGGAATCAACTTATTTACATAGATGCTGGGCTGCTGGGCAAGCCTTTCTGGCAAAGCAAAATTGGCCTTGCAGCTACCAGGCTTGCCACATGGAATTCACTGTGCTCATTCATCCTCATCAGCAATGTGGGTATGTGCCACAACTGTGGTCACACTACATGGATGATCGGGGGTTTCCATTGGCAGCTTTTTACAGGCCCAGCGCTCCTTGCAAGGCGACTGGCAAAAGGGTTTGCATACCTCCCTGCCCAATCTTGCAACGACACTGCTTCCCCAAAAGCGATGCCAGGGCTTTGAGAAAGCTGTTTGTTGCAAGGTTGGGCAGTTATACATGCAAAGCTGTTCGCCAGGCAACTGGCAAAGAGCGCTGGAAGCAGGAAGGACAGACGCCATTGGAGGTGAAGAAGGAGGGACGACAAGAGACAGAAGAAGAGCGACAGTCAAGCAGTGAGAGCCGCATCAGAAGAAGGAAAAGCTGACCGTGACTCAGACAGCAAGCCAGTCATGGCAACTTCAGCACAGCTTCCCACAGGATGTCACAAAGAGGAGTGCACAGGAGTAAGAAATAAGTAGAAGGTGAAGTCAAGACCAGGTCAAAGCACAAAGAAGAAGACAGCAGGGTCACCTCAGGCGTGGGCAGCATGCCAGTCTTGACAACGTCAGCGCCAATGTCTGACAGAACAGCCTCCATCTGGTCTGACAAGTGCTGGGTGGGTATGGTGTGGACCCCCCTGACCCCCCTGGTGTTCTGGGCTGTCAGGGCTGAGATGGCAGAGGTGCCAAAGACGCCTCTGGCTTGAAAGGTCTTCAGATCTGCTTGGATGCCCGCCCCCCCACCCGAGTCAGACCCTGCCACTGTCATCACTCTCGGCACCTGTACATCCAGAACTGGAGGTCTTGATAACAGTCACCACCCTGTGCCAATGCAGGAGGCTTGGTACCCTTTCACAGCTAGCGTTGTAAGCAGGCTCGTTACATCTGCGAGTGAGCCGCCCTGTAACAGCCAACGTTAGCCAGGTAGTTACAAAGCCAGTCTTGCTGCGATGGAGAGGTTTGCTCTGAGCGTGCATGTAAGTTTGGCAGCAACACCAACTGGAGGGCAATGGTCGGCGTACTGTTTGATGTGCATGCCTGCAACAGGGGTTGGCATCAAGATGCATCAAGCCAAAAACAGTCAGAGACACAATTAGGCAGCAGTGTCTTTGACACTGTAGCATTTCTGGAGCATCCACATCCAAATGGTCCTTTGTTGAGTTCTTACCAAAATGGATGCCGAGAGGCAGCTGCCTTCATGGCCACTATTAATGTGCTTTGTCAAAAGAGATAAACTGTGTTTGTAGGGCCTTGCTGCAGTAAAGCAGTCACAAATGTCTGACAAGACGTGCATTGTATGATGCAGAAGTGTGTTTAGGACAGAGCTGCAGGGATGCGAGAGGACAGTCATACTTTGATGCCTGACTTGGTCCCTTGGCAAGAACTGGGATGAGGGGTGAGGGCCTTTGCGGGGTCAGGGCCAAACAGAAACGCCCCGATGGCAGCCCACGACTCGGCTTCATACAGTGACCCTTCCTCACCCCTGCCATTCGCTGGAGCTGCAGGCACACACCCACACATATCACACAGATCTGTGCAAGCCACAGGATGCGCGTAGCATTCTGCTCCACAAAGCAGCACAGCATGAGTGACAGGCAGCAAGGATCACTTTCAGCTCTGTAATTTGCACATCCATGGGCGTGACTGAGATCAGTGTGAGGACACACACAGAGGGCTGTGTGTTAGGCCCTAAACAACCGACTGATGGCCTGCTGCACATGACTTGCTGGCTGCCCATTCAGCTGCAGGTGTGACTGTGAATGTGGTCTGGCACCTTCATGAGTCAGCGCCAGCAAGTGTGTGCATATCCAATGCTAGACTGCTACAGGCATATATGTATGTATATATTCACATACATGTATAGACATGCGCATGTGCGTGTCTGCAGTTGGCCCTTCTCTTTGACTTGGTACAGAGTCGCTACGCAGACGTATCTTCGAGACATGCACATGATTAGCCATGCCAATAGCCTTGCTACACAAACACAGCAGCAAAGCACGCTGTGCTTGCCGATGCACAAAGGCGAAGGGCAGTCATAGTCAGTGAGGGCAGGCACTGAGTAATGGTATTACCCGGTAATGACATTGATGACATTGCTATACAGTACAGTAACGACATCACTGAGGTAATGTGGGCTGAAGCAGGACTGACCTGCGGTGAGAGGCAAAAGCTTGACACCGTGGGCCTTGGCAACCTGCCTCAGCAGCTTGTTCTGCCCCACAACTATCCCCAGATCAGCCGTCAGCAGAGGCACAAAATCAGAAGGCGAGTCTCCAATGTACACTGCCAGCTTGCTTGCTTCAGCATCAGCATCAGCACCATCTGTGCTGTGAGTTTTGGCTTGGCTGGTGTGATGCATCAGCTCTGACATGAGGGCGTCCTTGTCTGATCCCCCCTGTATTCTCCTGCATCAGTCATGCAATCAGAAGACTACTCATGCACTCTGTATTGCTGGCAGAGGCCATGACGACGTTTGCAAGCTGGTAGCAGCTAGCTGTATTGCAGAAACAGGGGCATTGCTGAGCACCTTGCTTGGCGGTGAGCACGTGCTGCATGTGGTGCATCACAGGGATACAAAAGAACATGACAGCAATGGCGTCTCTCTGCACAGCAGCGCTGCCTCACTCACACATACCCTATGGCACTGCATTTGAGCACAGATTTGTGCTTGAACAACCTTGCCACTGCCAACACTTGTCCAGGAATCAGATCTAAAGTGAATTCTGGAGTTATGTCTCTGGAACGCTGCAGTGGATGGGTCAAGGTAAAATTTCATATTTCTGCCTTGTGATGCATCATTGAGTTGCTGCTTGATTGCTTGCCTGATACAAGAGCCAATGCCCCCCCCTCATGGGGTAGGGCCTAAGCTTTGGCAGGAATGTGTATGTATGCCGGCGACCATTGGGGTCTGCCTTGTGCACTAGACCAATCACGACTGAATCATTGCTTGCCTGACCATAACAAGCTGCTTGAGAGAGGCAGCAAGCTGGGTTGAGGAAAAGGGGCATGCGCAAAGTACCTGATGATGTCGCCTGTGCTGATTCCGTGCTCATATGTCAGCTCATTAGCATGTATGACAACATCGTGATGCTCCCCTGCGCTGACACCTTCTCTGCAAGGCAAGGACGCTGAAGGCTTTCAGTGTGATGTCAAGCAAACATGGAAACGAACATTGTGCACATCCCAAAAGCGCCAACTGGTGGCTGCTTGATGCTGGGTGTGTGCTCACGCCATGACATGCAGGACATCACTTTGCCATAGTCTCACATGCAGACGCTCATGATGCACCTGCAGGTTTGCACATGCACGGTCTTCACCAGCGCACGGTGAGACCAGAGTGTTGTGGATGAAGGCAGTGCATTCTGGCTGATGCAGGGCTGACAGCAACACTGCCACAGCAGGGCCCCATACAGGAAGCTACTCAGGGCTGTATGTACCTAACCCCAGGGAAAGACACACGTTTGATAAACGGATGGATGAACAAATGAGTGAACGTACATAAGAAAGAATGAACAAACAAACAAATGGCTAAAGGAATGAACGAATGACAATGACAATGACACCAGCACCCAGATGCTCCGACTCACGCTGTGACAATGTTCAAGCTTCCCTGCTGCAATGCTGCCTTGACCATTTCTGAGGAGTAGTTGACAGAAACAACATGAGTGGGGACGCCGGCTTGCTGAGCCCTGGTGAGCACTGTGAGGCAGCCTGCCTGAAGCCCTATCTGCTCACCTGCAGAAACCCAAACAACTTGACCTTGCCTGCAAAGAGCTCTTTGAGATGCAGAAATGTTTTTCTTTGCAATGCTTTTGTAGAGACGCCTGGTTCGCCTGATTCAAGTTGTAAGTCTCAGTTCAGAAACACCTGGGGACTGGTAACAGGCGTTTCCATTTGAGGGAGATGTCTGAGATGCTTCCATATACAACGTGGCATAGTGACATAACCAGTCACTGCCATGTTTGCGTATGTGATGAAGTGCATACGGGGCAATGGCAATTTAGACAGATTTACTGTCAGATTGGTCACTGGTGGGCTGTTTGCTCAAAATTGTGACTGCAAGGCATCTGTCAAGCTGCATGAGTCAAGACTTGACAGATGATGTACATTCAGAGTGTTGATCAAACAGCTCAGCAGTGACCGGAAGCGCCCCAACGAGGCATGTTGCTCAATCTGACTGAACCATTCATGCAACCCACTGGGCAGTGAAGAAGAGCAAAGGGCATTACCAGCACCCAAACAAGGCATGTTGCTCAATGTGACTGAACCATCAATGCAATCCACTGGGCAATGGAGAAGAGCAAAGGGCATTACCAGCAGCCTTCAGTCTGCCCTGTGGGATGCCCTTAAGGATGCCAGAGTCGACCACAACCTGGTTCATGCGCCTGTCAAACTGCGTCAGAGCGTCCACAAATGCTGTAGCTTTCTGCTGGTCAACGGCATCAGGGTTTGCAGCACCCTGCAACTCATACATGCTGATTCAAACATACCACCTGTGGAGCTGTTTGGTGTCACCAGTACACACCACGCAGATTGTGGCAAGCTGTGCAAAAGTTGGATTGTGCAAGTTGCACTGGTGTGACAGTGCTCACTGTGGATGCTCACAGCATCAGGATCACACCTGCTGCAGAGGTTTGAGACCCTGAGAAGCTAGATGTGAGGAAACACAACATTCATTGTACCTCAGTGCTCGCAACAAGACGACTACATCTCTGCTATGGAGGATGTAGCAGCACGGCTTGATGACTGTCACTGACAAGCAAATCAGCATGCCATGGTGGTATGCATTGAGTCAAGCATGAGGAAGCACCATGGCCGCTTATATGTCACCTCTGGTAGCAGCTCAGCATATAGCTTCTGCTGTTCTTGCACATAATTCTGCATGAGCTCGTCCTTGAGGGTCTCCAGTCTGTCTTGCACATCAGGTTTCTCACTGTCTGCATGTAGCATGCGTTCACATTCATAACCCAAGCGCAGCGTCAGTGCTAGTTGCAGTGTTTGCAGCAAAACAACAGCAGTAGTCGACCGCTCACAGCATGGCATGCCATCTTGGCGTGACCAAATGACAACATGATTGCACAGACAGATGGCAAATCTGACCTGCTGAGCTTTCCACTGTGGCAGTTGTGGCAGTGTTGAAAACCTGAGAAGTGGTGTCAGTGGCAGTGCAAGTGTCATCAAAGTCTACAACGAGCATTCTGATAGCTGGAGGTGGACTGGTGCCCGGTTGGGCACTAAAGAAGTCCACCTCCATCTGCATAGCAGTCTTGTATAGTTTCCGCAAGGTACCTGCAAACGTACTTGCTGTAAGTATTTATGCGTGTACATATAGCAAGGCCATAACAGCTGCACATAACACCTTTTCTGATAGTCTGCATGAAAGCTTTGGCATGCTGTAAGCCATGCATAGCTTTTTGCGTGTGGACATGCCGGGACTGGAGCCTACAGTATATTGGCCTGACGGAGCTGTAACAGTAAGCAGATGTACGCAAGAGGATGGAGCGGTTGCAGGCGCATAGTGCTCGCATGACCGATCGTAGCTGGCATGTCTAGGTCGCAATTTCGTCCATGTCAGGGACCAGAAGCACAGTGCGCGTGGAGCAGTCCTTCAGCAAAGAGTGGTGCCAAGTCGAAGTGGCGTTCCACGCATCCGTTGCGGTCAACGTCGCTATTGCAATGTGACAAAACTGGATCGAGTCATGCATGTCGTTTGAGAATCCGCTTCAAAGCAAGACTCGCCTCACAGTTTGACCAGACAGGGCTGTCACTAGCTGCTGATTGAGTGGCAAATGCACCCGTCGACAACCAAAAGTAGGGCACAGCAACCATTTATCAACATCCTTCCTTTGATAGACCATGCGCAACGGGTTGCAAGCCATCTCAAGTGCAGCAAAAGCACAGCATGATTCCATGCAAGGGGCTTGAAAGTGGAAGAGTCTCACCATATGGCACCGAGGAACCAAGCTTGTCAAGTAATGCTTCCTTTGATGCTGGCAGTCCCAGAAAAGCATCTGAAGAATACTCTTTAATCCAGGAACCATACGGCCCCCTTGCCCTGATGGTATTAGGCGCCGCCATTGCTGCTGCTCTCAGTTGGCACCCAATGTATGCATACAGCCTGGTACATGGGACCATGGCTGCTAATATACAGGGAAGGCTCTGCGGAAAACCCCACAAGCTTAGCCTGCTTGGTATGGCAGCAGAACATTGGAGACAGTCTATTAGACTGCAAGGCTCATGATCATCAAGCATGTCTTCTGGATTGAGTTGCCTACTGTGCGGAGCAATACCGACCTGGTGTAAAGCAACATCCAGCAGCATGTCAATATACGCTTTTGTAGTTGCAGTAGGCACTTGCATCTGTCCAAGCCTGACTCCCCAGCTCTGCAATAATCAGCAACAGCTTTATGTCAGCTCAAAACCTGATGAGTGTTGTTTGTGCTTGCAGTTGGGAACAGCATGGTCACCTTGGCATAACCTTTATGCAGATTGAGTTCTGCATCCACACCATTGAGCAGGGCCTGCAAAGTACTGCGCTCTTCTGGAACTGGTGTTTGACCCAAAGCCAATGCATATGCCTGCGCAAAGGCCTTCAGGAAGAAGGCATCTTGGGCCACATAGTGCTGAAAGGCCTGCCTGCACAAGCACGTAAGATTGATACAAGTCTTTGGATCAAATGTCGTATTCTGCTTGGAACGAGACATGATAGGCCTGACAGAATATGCAAGACGAGCTGCTGACTGCATGCTCCAAGGAGCAGGCATACTTGGGAAGAGATCCGTCAGCGATACTTTTGACGAAGGGAGAATGCAGAGCAGAAGCCACGTCGGCAGTAGAGTCATCCCACAACGCAGCAGCAACTCCAGCGCTCTCAGGAGGCCCACGGCCCCCAAGCGCAAGGACTATGGCATCTCCTGACATGCCCTCCAAGTGCCGAAACACGGCAACTCATCGTTGAATCCGGTCACACATTGGTATATGCATACAGTGCGCCTTTGTGCACGAGCATGCGCGTATATCGACTAGGGCTCTTCTGCTGCTTTGCAGAGCCCGCCGTGCACCGCAGCTCAAAGGAAAACGCTCACAGAAGTCACTACGATCTGGATCAGACCTCAAATGCAGCTCGACGCTTCTGCTGACTCCTGCTGGAGGCTTTGGCAAGCCGTTAGGGAGAAGAATCCTTTGATACAATGCATCACCAACTTTGTTTCTATGGTAAGTTAACCTCGAAGCTTGCATGCCGTGTGGTGTTGACCGTGTTGCACACCGCTCATAACGGTATTAGCACACTTCAAGACCTGAAGAATGCGAGATTTGATACAGGATTTCATGGCAAACACTTTGCTAGCTGTTGGAGCGAGCCCTGCGATGGTGAGTGTGTTACATGCACGCCGTTGCCTGCCTAAGGTCCAGCCAGTAATGCGTGTCCGTCTGAGACCATCATGAGATACTGTGCGAGCTAATGACAGCCTTCTTCACAGCAATGTGCTGCAGGCACACTCCTATGATGAGATCGAAGAGTTCCAGCAAGTAGCAACAGGCCTGGTGGTCAATGTTGGGACCCTCACATCAGACTGGGTGGCATCTATGCAGCTTGCGGCCAAGACGGCTAACTCTTTGGGCAAGCCATGGGTGCTGGACCCAGTAGGCGCAGGGGCAACAGCTTTCAGAACTAAGGTGCTTACCTTCCCTCACGTTGGGAACTTATGAGCGTGCTGATATACATGTGTTGCCCCATTTTTGCATGCCTGTCTGCACGCCAGCTGCAATCAATGCTCTGGTAATGTCTGTGTGGAATGTTCTTTACACCATGAGCCACCGGTTGATTTCAAGTAAGTCTGAGCCAACTCCATGATCTCACATTGACATACAGTGTCAGCGATGCCCCACAAGCAAGCTTGTTTTCAAGTCATGCAGACATGGCATGAAAACCTCTGATTCTGGTTTTGGCATGCAGACCATCGTCTCCCTCTTGAAACTAAGGCCCACCCTGATACGAGGGAACGCATCAGAGATCATGGCTGTGGCTGGTGCAGCAGGCGCAACCACTCGAGGTGTGGACAGCACTGCAGCCACATCAGATGCTTTGGCTTCTGGCAAAAAGCTAGCGCAAGAATATGGATGCATTGTGGGCATATCAGGCGCTGACGACCTTGTAAGCATATTTGCCAATGCATCCCGTGATTTCAAGTTGCGCGACTGACCTGCAGGATGTAGATGCTTCACACCATTCTCTTTTGCAATAGGCTGATGTGCACCACTCAACTAGTGTTTCAGATCCAACAACAATCAACCCTTCATCACTGAATATCCTTTGTGTGCGGTCTTGTTTGCCTGCTCTGACAATGTACAGAGAGAATCCCAGATGTGCAGATCACCGATGGCAAGAGCGTAGTCAAGGTTTCCAATGGAGATGTCATGATGACAAAGATCACAGCTGGTGGCTGCTCAGTCACTGCAGTGGCATGTGCATTTATCACAGCGGCTCCTGAAGAGCCCTTGCTGGCGACTGCCTTTGCCCTTGCAGTCTTTGGGTGAGTGTGCTTGTGGCTCTTTGCTTTGTTGTGACTTCCCTGAACTGGCATTATGCAAAGCAAATTGCATGGTGGCACAATGCAGTGCATGTGTTGATGAAGAGCAGTTCAGATCATCACAAATGGATGCAGGATTTCAGCTGAGGTAGGCATTAAGGCTGGAGCAAAAGGGCCGGGCAGTCTGCGGGTTGAGATGCTAGATGCGCTATACAGTATGAAAGAACATCACATCAAAGACAATGTACAAGTGGGGGCCTATACATGATAAGCCTACTTTTGCACATGCAACAGACTCTGCATTATAGGGGTGTGAGTCTGTGTGTGAGCAGTCCCACAAGTGCTATGGCTCCCCAGCTAGGAGATGGTCAGTGGGAGCAATGACCAGCATGTCACATTTGTGTCTCTTTCTGGTGCTTTGCATGCTTATACTGTGGGCGTACTGAGCCAGGTCAAGACAGTAACGACAGGTCCTGTACCACAGATGAAGAGCAAACCTGGGTGCTTATACATGCATGTCTGGCCACTGCAAAACTTTTTCTATGTATGCTGCACTAGGTTTGACCACACATTTGGCGGTGCACCGCCAGCTTACAGACTGGCACAGAGACCTGTTGGGGATTCTTGCAGGGAGTCAGTCAGTCAGGCTTTTTTCAGTCGTTGGGGCCCAGCTAGCCCATTTGACTAAATTGTAGTCTTTCATCACAAAACGAAGCAGACAAAGAATCACTGCCAGAAACCACGAGTTCCAAACTTTTCTCAAGTGGATAGGAACATCTTCAAATGTTCTGTTGTCAATCCTTAAACGCTTTAATATTTTAGCATTGCAAGCATAGGCTTCCTTAAAGAGTATTATACTTTAAGAACATCCTTTGTGCTTCTCAATGGTTTCTCAAGAACTTTTGAGAAATATCATGATGCATTCCATAGCTGATTTGACTGTGCACAAATGTCTATGTGGTCCCAAACGTGCTTTGTGCTTGGTCTTGGTCTTGGCTTGGAAAATCACAATGCAGAGAGCATGAGGTAGGCAATGAGACCTGTTAATCAAATGCTTGCACTAGCCAAATCAGGCAGACTTCATATGCACGATAGGCCACTGGAAAGGGCCTGACACAACATGAATTGCAGGCCTAGGAGCAGTCATGAGCTGCAAGTCAAAGCGATAAAAGGACTAGTAGCAGGGCATCACGTACATTGACACGCTTTCCTCCCGACAAAAGGCTTTGCTGAGCGCAATGCATGTCTCTATTCTTTTCAGAACCTTACAGTCTGGGGTGTGGAGCCAGTTGCGACTCAACAGACATCCTGGCTTGAAAGCACAGGTGTATGTGGCTTGCGACAAAACCAAGACAATGGAGTCAAAAAACCTGTTGCAGTTTCCAGAGAATTGCATGCACACAGCTTTTGCCCAACACAGCAAGGGCATCCCCCGGTTTTCTGTCAGAGGTTCGGCTGCATGGGGAGCCTGCCAGCTGTGCACCTTGCCCTTGGGACATTTATGTCAATGCCACCAAATGACTTTGTTGCTTCCTAATGTTGTATTGTCAGGAAAGTTTCCATTCTTGATGTTTTTGTCATGGTCCCATTGCTCCAGCAAGGCATGCTTTGCCCCTGCAAAAGTAGGGCGCTTCTGCCTAGTGCCGTCTGCTTTCCTGCCAGCGTTTGCCTTTGCACACTTAGGGCACCCAGTCTTGCACGTGTCTTATTCAAGACTGGAGCCTGCCATTTGTGCAAGCAAGCGCTGCACTTGCAATGGGCCCGCATGTTGCTGGAGGCAGTCACTTGGTCTGGAGGTATTAAATAATTCTTCTTTGCATCCCAAAACAGTGCAACTTCCTGTGCCTTCCTGGCAAGCGTGTTGTGCTGACAAATGGCCCTGCCTGAGCAGAAAGGACAGCCTGTCCCATGGGTCCTGCTGTGCACATAGGCTTCCCAAACATGTGGAAGACCCTCTGGGCATTGGTCGCATGACCACCACACCTTGAGCTTACTGCAAGGCTTGGTCAGAACATGGCCAAGGTGTCTGTTCAACTTTTCATGCCACTGTCCCTGCAGCTTTTCTGCAAGCGGACTGGTGTCGGGGCCAACCCCATTTTGCTGCTGGTCTTGCTGCTATGGTTTACTGTCAGTGCTGCCACCAATGCTGTATGCATGGCCTGCAGATCAGCATGCATGTATGAATCCTAGTCAGCAATGAAAAGCAGACACTTATGCATTTGGCATGCGAAGGCTTAGCTGGCTTGCCAAGTCTAGTGACACACCTATGCAGGAGAAACAAACGGTCGCATGCGTACTTCCGTTTACACACTGAGAACCTTTCCGGAGCTTTTGTGCGTAGCTGGTCAGCCGCCTGACGCGGTGGTGCACTTGCGGGGTTCGCCTGTCAGCAGGCCACTGCCAGGTCTGAGAGCTGGATGTGATTTGCAGCAGTCGTGCACTGCCGTTCATCCTTTACATATATGCTGCAAGAGCTCTCATGACAAACCTGATATGGAGGGCGTTGAAAGACAGCGTCGCACCTACACCACTCGATTTTAGCATGCTCCGGTCACAACACAGAGGATTCGCTGCTTGACACCGCGGAAGTGTGCGAGCAGAAATCATTTGAACGAGAAAGTTGCAGTGCTTTCCGTGGCCGCTCACGCAGCCACTGATGCCAGCCTGCAATGCAATCTGCCTGTCACGCCCGCTAATGTCAACCAACTTGTTCACTGACGAGGTTTCGGCTGACCTTGCTGCTGTGTAGCAAGCCAGATCCACAGGCATCAGGCCAGTGCTTTCTATTCTATGAAGCAGACTGTCAAGCAAAGCAGTGTGCTGTGAACCAGTGTTCACACACAACGGCAGGTAGTTGAGCAAGCTTTGCTGTCCATTGAAGACAGTCTCTGCAGAACAACACCGAAACGTTTCTGCTAGCCGTTTTAACGGCTTTCACACTGTGCTTGCTGGAACTGTTGTAAGACAGCAGCAAAGCAAAGTAATTGCATGAAACAATAAGCCCTGCGATGCAAACTTATATATACACATATGTGCTCTTGATCAAGGTAGCGGTCTCGGGTCGAAAGGGTTTGAACATACTACAGCAAGCACTTAGTGTCAGTGCAGGCGTCAAAATGGCAATCATTGAGGCATGCAGCAACATTGGCCGCCTTGTGCCAAAAGCAAACAAACAACAGCATACTATCAAGCTCACAGTTGCCTGTAATTCTGAACTTTCAGTACCCACTCAGCCTACGAGTCATCTCAGTTGGGCTAGGATACTGATGCCTGACAACTTCTTCGGCTGGAGCACTTTGCACTGGCAGCGCATGAGTTGACACCCCTTTTGGGGTTATGCTAGTGTCTGTCAGCAAGTTGAGACACTTCAGTGCCTCTCCATTAGTGACACAGACAAACAAAGTAATCATCAGGAAACTGTCATCGTGCGTGGGAAAAACCAAATACGCAACAAACAGGAATCTAACTTCATGTGATCGGATACCAGATACCGATGTCATGATCAATGCAATATGTCGACATGGAAGTCGTCATACACAGATTTGTGCTGAAGTCTAGACAAGTAATAATCTGCAGGAGGTCTACAGCACACATGCATGTATGGCTCATGTGTGACAGCTGGTTATTTATGCAGTGTTACAGGGTGACACAGGTAATTGGCTTAGTGCTATTAGGCACACACCAAAGCTCGCACGTAGAATGATCTATATCACAATGAGCTTGGTTGCAGAGCTATATCCTGACAAGACACACGTGCTGTGAATGGGCCGCGTCACGCCGTTATACACTGTAATACATTGCCACACTGCAACATCCCCCCCCCCACTTAAGTGTGAACGTCCTCGTTCATCACCAAGCTCCAAGGTTAGGGAACACAGTGAGCACACAAAGCCAACTTGTCATTGGATGGATATAACACTGATTGAGTTCACAACTCACACTGAGGGCAGACCTCAACACATCTCTGAGGGCACAACCTCAACACAACTCTGAGGGCACAACCTCACTCTGAGGGCACAAGCTCACTTTGAGGGCACAACCTCAACACAACTCTGAGGACACAACCTCACTCTGAGGGCACGTCCCCACTCACAGTGGCATAGTCAGACTGCACCATAGCATCATAAGCATAGCGAATCTCAGTTGCAGGCTGCAACAAGCCAAAGCTATCAAGCATGACATGCTCAAACTGCTCCCATGACACAGCACAATCTTCCGCAAGCACAGCATCCTGAAACTCAAGCTCCCAGGAGCTCCAGCACCTTCTGAAACCAGTTCACCTGGCTCGAGAGCACTGCCACTGGCAGCACCAGCCGGAGTTACGCCAGCAGTAGTTGCATCGACCGGAGTTACTCTTGCACCAGCACGCTGACCCAGATCTGGGGCCGCGTCAGGCAAGATCGCAGCGGACGTCGCCATAGTATCGCAACCAAAGCTCCGAAACCAAATGTTACACTTACAAAGGTAATTGGCTTAGTGCTATTAGGCACACACCAAAGCTCGCACGTAGAATAATCTACATCACAATGAGCTTGGTTGCAGAGCTATATCCTGACAAGACACATGTGCTGTGAACGGGCCGCCTCACGCCGTAATACACTGTAATACATTGCCACACTGCAACATGCAGCTGCTGGGATTCTGTCTGCTTTTTCCCTCCCGCACGTGTTTCTTGATGTCACTGTAGTACTGCAGAAACGAGCCTCGAAAGTAAGGCTGGTACCCTTTGCTTTTGAGACCCTGGAAATCCAGGTTCAGTATGCTTGTTCACATTGGCAGCACAGTTATTCAACAGTCACACTCAATCCTGTTGTACCATAGCTGATCGTGGCAAAGACAAGTCAAGGGATGTTATCATCAGCCTTGTGCATGTGAAATACTACGGACATAATGCTCTGCCGCTGCAAAAGGAGGCAGCAATGAATTGTGCTCCCTTAACAGCAATGAATTTTGCTTGTACAAATTGAAAGTATGCTATAGTCCGTGAGTAACCTGGATGGGCAGTATGAGTGTGTTTGACATCTGGGCCAAGAAGTATCTTGAGCAGTGAGGAAAGCTAGAGAACTCTGTTGCTTACATCTTCGAAGAACATGAAAGACACCTCTTGTACTGCTCTCAGAAACTTCAATGTGATTGTAAGTTGCAGGCCTTGTCCAGCTGGACCAGTGGTGAATAACATGTATCATCTCTGCATACAATAGTTGTTGAACTATTGTAAGAAATACATGCACACTTTGACTTGGTGCAACGAAAAGGGCTATGACACAATTGCAATGGTTTACCTAACTGTCCGAAGTATGCTGTTACTTGAGCACACTCTTTTGGCTGAGATAGTTACAAAGAACTGCAACGATCCCTTTGGAAGTTTCAGAGCAGCTGAGAATGTCCTCTCAGTATGACAGGCTGGTGACAGTGACGCGTGTGCAAGCATGGCACATCAGCAAGTAAGAGCTTGGTCACTGCAAGCTGGAGGTGTTAAGAGTACACCAGTGCATGATGACTGTGGCTCACTTAGCAAGCATGCCAGTTCTGTCTTGTGATGCAAGCTTCAGCAAGGAGTACCACACCCCTTATGGAGAGGTTTCAGCAAAGAAAGCAGCGAGCAGTAAGGCTTTTGCTGCAATCATAGAAGCTCGCATAAGTCTCCAATCTACAGCTTAAAGCCGTTGTACGAATCAGAAGCCAGGTGGGTCAAACGCTGACTCTGAAATTTGCTGCGGGCCAGGAAGGGACCCCTTAAGGGATGAGGTCACATCTAGGATGCCTGCCTACAAAACTTCAACCACACAATAGCTTGCACAAGAATGTGGGCATCATCAAGCCACCAGACAAAGGGCTCATTGATAACATCAAGAACCACAGCTGGACATCCCAACCTCGACGACTTGACAGCAACCCTTAGCTGCCTCCAAAAACCCAGACAGTCGGCTGGGGTAGCTCTGGGTGCATTGAGTTGATATTCAGACTAATCAGTCGCCCAGTGTTCATGCAGTACAAAGAAACGTTCATCGTACATACCAGTGATGATGATGATCATGGGAAGGGTGGCATCTGAACTTTTTTGAAGAGCCAAGCTAGCTTGAGACCCTGGTTAGGTGACCTTCATGCCAAACACACAGCCACAGTTGATGTAGCACAATGAGCTGGCACAAGGCAGCTTCAACATGTTCTGCACAGACACATGCAAAGGTAAATTTTGCCAGCCAACATACGCAAGTGGAATCTTGCAAAATGACCCTTGAAACTTACCTGAGTTTGGGCTGAGTTGCAACATCACTCACTTTTGTTGACTGTATGCACCAACAAAGCTTGAACAGGCCATCAATGGCATTTTGAAAATCAAACATCTAACAGCTATTGCACGTATCACGAGGGAGCGGTACAGGCAAGATAGAGCCAGCTTGCAGTGGATAGATAGGATTGAGATCCTTGTTGAACCTGACTATGTCATATGGTTTTAAGTTGAGCTCTTGTGCGGCACTGTAAACAGTCTGACCAGAGCTAGCTAGGTACTGCCCTCCTGCATAACAGTCTGCTTGTTCAAACTCTGACCCACTGGCAGAGGGGATGAGCTTGTAGAGATGACAAAGTGCCAGGGCTGGGCCAGCGGCACACACCCAGGCTGACGGTGTCTCCAGCTTTAAAGTGTTCAGGACAACCGGGTTTGGCAGCTTCTATCAAATCCGGCGGCATACGCAGTTTGAAGAGGAGTGTTGACTTTCTAATGTCGACAGGAAGCTTGAACAGCTTGTCTACAAAACAGTAGGCGATGGGCTACATTCAACGCAATCAACGGCAGGCGTACCATGAGCGTGTTACCTGCAATGCGACGGCCCATGCACGAAAGGCTGGGTCTATAGTTTAGAACAAAGGCCTAAATATCCCGTGTGCAAGGCACAGTCGTCACGTCAAGCTTCTAAAGTGACATGCGGTTGCTGCTGGGTGACGGTGGCCCTTTGGCAAGCGGTGAAGTTCAGCCTTCTCTAGGCTGCCGAGAGACTGCCGCTTTCTTGCACTCATGATATGAAGCAGGACAACTTTGGCACAACCTAGGGATTGGGAGCTATCGTTGGGGACTAGCTTGGGGACATCTTACACCTAGACAGAATCGATTGCCAAGATATGACTGCCTGTTGACAAGGCACGCCAACATCGCCATCAGCCCTGCTTGTACTTCCAGCACAAAGTCTTTGCCGGCATCATGGCAAATGCACTGGCAGGTTATGTGCTGCCGAACACCTGTAACCAGTCTTCTAAGCAACAGACCCGATCAGCGCGGGCATTGACAGCAGCTTTTGCACGTCCTTCGTCTCGGACCAGAGCCGTCCAGAGAACGATCACACGCGCTGCAAATGAGAAAGAAGCTGATCTGTCAGGAGAATGGCCTGTGAATTGGAGTTTGGCTTCCTATGAAGACGTGGGCGAGTTCTTCAAGAACAGTTTGTTCAAGGAGGACGCGGGCAACCTGCTCAAGGACGTCATGGCCACAAGCGTGAAGTCCGTGACACCAGACACTACCCTGGACAGCCTCGGCAGCCTGTTTGACAGCATATCTGGTGTCCCTGTCACCAAGAGCCAGTCCGACAAGACACTGGTGGGAGTCATGTCGAAGAAGGATCTGAAGAAGGCAAGCTACTCTGGACTGAGCCCACAGGCCTTCTGTGCGATCGTTTTCTGAAAGTGGTAGCAAAGTTAAACAGCATCTGATCTCTGTGTCCTTCTTGCAGGGTGGATCTACAGTGGGAGATGTTATGTCAACACCTCCAATTGCAGCCAGACCCGAGAACAAAGTGGCAGATGCAGCTGTAATGATGCTCAAGCACAAAGTGCACCGGATTCCAGTGGTTGACACCAAAGCTCAGCTAGTAGGCATAGTGACCCGCACTGACATCTTCACTGCCCTGGCAAGCGAGACAGGCGCTGCATAGAATGTGCAGCCTGATCAGTCAATTTTGTTCACTGAGCTGATGGCAGTTGACAGCAGTGCTACTGCCATTGAGAAGACACCCTGCGCAATTAGCAGACCAAAGTCCAGTGTGTTTAGAACAGGCAGTTCCATTGATACAAAACGTCTGTGAGATGAAAGATTTGGCATCATGTTTATGTCTGTTCCTGTCCAGTCCACGTAGCATGGTAGGGCAATGCACTGTAGTCTAAATAATTTGCTTTAGCACACATCTGAGTGGGGTATTAGCCTGATCTTCTGTAAATTATGTATCTGGTGGCCAACAGACTGTCCTCCGACCTCACAGCTTGCCATGCTGTCAAAGCGTGAAGATATCAGATAGATCAATCTACAGAGTGAGTCATTAGCACTTGCTAGCAGATGGCAATTGCAAGTGACACTGCATCGCACTGATTGATCAATTCTTGAAAGAAATGTCCGTGTTTCGTTCTGACAGAGCATCAGCGGTCTGTACATGGCGGTATGAGCTTCTGATCATGATACACCCAGCATTGCTCGTGCAGCTGCAGGCGAGAAGCCATTGTGGTACAATGGTTGTAACGAACACAATGGGGACCCGAGCGGGAGTTGCTGGTCATGTTATTTTACCACATGCGCGACAGGAGCAAAAGACTTAAAAGACAGCTGTATAACAGGGGCACGCCCTCCGGGCTTGCCCTCCTAATGACAGGAGCAGTTTTAAAATCCGATCAGCTGTTGAGCAGCGCTGCGAGTTTGTTAAGTGGATGGCGACTTTGCAGATTGGCTGAAGCGGCCAAGCGCCGGATCACATCAGGGTGCAAAGCATCGCACTGCACGGCTGCATCGTGTCCGATATCTTGAGCTGGCGTTGTGAGCCGGGCTCAAGTATGAATCGAAGGCAGACGCTAGGAGGCTTGAGTCCTGCACAGCTGAACAGCAGAACATCTTTCGGACCCTCTCGCATAACCAAAGATGGCAAAAGCAGTGCGAAAGTCACGGCAATGTCAGGCCGTCAGTCACTGGCTCCCAAGTCAGCCAACAACAATCAGCCAAATAGCAGATTGTCAACCCTGTCTGGCGTCCAGCGCCGGTCCAGCACTTATGGCAAGAAGACAACGGGCCCTAAACAAGACCCTCGGCCTGTCAGCGACAAGGCCTACCAGCATGACTGCATTCGTCAGCTCATAGAGTACCTGAGCACTCATGGCTATGAGCATGCTGTGGCTCCAAAGACGCTAACCAGTCCCATGAGCAAGGATGTCTTCAGCATAGTTCAGTTCTTGCTGCGTCAAGTGGATCCAAATATGAAGCCTCTCGGAAAGATGGAGGAGGATGTTCCGCAGCTGTTCAAGCACCTCAAGTACCCCTTTCAGATCAGCAAGAGTGCCTTGTTTGCTGTGGGAAGCCCTCACACTTGGCCTGGTTTGCTGGCAGCCATGAACTGGGTAGTAGAGCTCCTTAACTATGCTGAAAAAGCTGACGAGGTAGTTTGAGGTTGCAGACATGCACTACTTGCAAAGCAGCAGCAAGTTTGTGTTGCAGTCAGCAATGTTTGTTGTAGTTGTTCTGCTTGACCTGGGTCATATCTGTTCAAGAAGTCTTGTCACTGACATGCTGTTTGCCGTAGTTATGGTGAATCACACACTGCAAGCAGCATTTGTTTACAGCACGACTGTCAAGTACTATATGTTGCAGCGCTTGCAGCATTTGTGTTGCAGCGCATCCAATCGGCTTGTCTGCTTTTGCAGGCCAGAACAGATGTTTTCGATGACAAGCAAAGGAGCGAGCATGACTTTTTTGAGTATGTTGCCAAGTCCTACAAGTTTTTCCTGGCTGGGGACGACTACCAGTCACAAGCAGTGGACGACGAGATTGCACAGGAGGCCGAGGACAAAGTACAGGATATCAGACAGAGCAACCAGCAGCTGCAGCAGGTGTGGGGCTGCATTGAAATGCCTAGTCATCCTGCATGTCTGCACTGTAACACCACTACACTCTAGTACACGCTAGTTGGGCTGAAAGATCTGCCTAGGTGTGTGCAGACATATTCAGCTCTTCACAGCCCTAAAAGGTCAACACTGTTTGCAGAACAATGGTCAGCTTGTTGTTTGCTGGGCACCCAGGCTGCATCACGCAATGTGGCACAATCACTGCAAGTTACATTGCTGCAATACGCCCTAATAACAAGTTGCTGGAAAGCTGTCACAGCATTATTGGTGTAGATTCTGTTTATGCTAGATATCATAAGGTATCTTTCATGTGTAGACGCCCCATACAAAGCACCACGGGCAACAGTCAGCTGAACTACACTACGTTAGCTTGATTGCCACACCCCGATGAATACTGTCAAACCCACATCAAGAGCCAGCACATTGCTCTGACGTTATAAACACATCACAGGCAGTGCAACAAATCAATCACTGTAATGCACACAGGCTAATGAGCAGCTGCAAGCACGTCTGCATGCCCTGCGCAGCCGGCCCTCTGCTCTAAGCCAGGCTCAGGCCAAGCAAGGGGAGCACATCAGAGACAGAGACAAGTTCAGGACCCTCATTGACAACCTGCAGGCACGTTTCCATGCATTTGATCTGTATCTAGATGTCCTGTTTCTAGTCTGTTTACACTGATTGGCCAGTGAATGCCATGACTGTCTGCTCAAACCCATTCCACCTCTGGCCAGTACAGCTGACAAACGTCTCCTCAGTCACACAACTGTTCCTGCCAATGCATTGCGCTACACCATACTGCTTGCTAGCCCAACCAAACGTGACTGCCAATCCCGGTGCTTGGCTCAATCCCAGAACATCAGTGTAGTGCCGAATTGCATGCTCAGAGATAGCTGTGTCCTGGTTCTCAAGCTGCCACTAACACTGCAGCTGTGGGTGCAGAGTCACAAGCAGAGCCTGCAGCGCAAGCTCCAGGAGCGGCACGTGGAGCTGCAGAGCAAGCAGGAGCAGCTGGGCAGCGTGCTGCAAGAGAGCGATGCCCTCAGGGCTGTCATCGCTGGCCAGACCGTCAACAAGGATGATGTTGCGCGCATGAATCAAGAGAAGTGGGCCCCCTTGCCCTTCTTTGTGCATACTTGGACATGCCTTTGATTTCGTTTTGGCAGTTGTTGGCCAGATGTTGGGAAGAGAAATTGATACATGCATAAAATGGAGGAAGCTGCTCCTGCTTCTGTGTGTTTCAGCTATTGGATTAACATTGGTGTGACTCTGCCCGTCGCCTCACATGGTAAGCCATGCAATCTGTCGTGCCTATGCCTATGCAAGATGGTGTGAGCTGCACAAGTGCTCTTCATGTGCCATGCATTCACACTCACATGGTCTGACCACATTCACATGGTCTGACCAATGAAAAAGAGCAGCATACAAGTCAGCATTTAATGCCTACATCCACAGATACTTCCAGAAATTGCCAGAAGTGCAAAGACAGGCTGACAGCACACGCCAGCTCCTGGCAACATGCGCTAATGCTGCCTTGCAGGTGCAAGCAGGCTGAAATCCTGGCAGGAGTGTGTGGGCAGCGAGAGGCTTTAGAGCGGCGGGTGTATGAGCAGGATGTGCAGCTCGAGCTCAGCCTGGATGAGCTTGAGACAGCTGTTCAGGTCAGTGCAGCATCTACATGAGCACAAGAATCACTTGATTGCTTCCAGAAACCTTGCTGCTGGACACCTGGTTATCAGCCGTGCATGCTCCAAAAATTCGGCACCGGTGTAGCTACCTGTAAAGAGATTCCAAATGACAGGCGTGCTGCTATCAAGTCATGGCTAGCACATGTATCAGTTTTGACCTGCCCTTGACAGCGTGATTTTTGCACCTTGCATGTCAGCTCAGCAAAAGTCTCATATTTGCATTGGCTTTGGCACATGCTGCCTATTTGCTAAGTCTTTCCTGCTGGTTGCAGACATACCACACAGCAGCAGACAGGCTGCAGCTCATTCCTGTGACAGCCAAGTATGCTGGTGGAGTGCAGTTTGAGATTCAGCTAGACAGGGCTGGTGCCACTGCCTCTGATATCATCAATGCAGACCTCAAGGTGACCAACCGCCTTCCTTGCCTACACCATCCTCTAACTGCTGATGCTATCATGTTGTTTGCTGTCATTGCTTCTGATGCCACCAGATTTGCTGTCATTGCTTTTGCTGCCACCAAATTTGCTGTCAACACTACTGGTTTCTCAAAACAATCCTGCTGTTGCTGTTGCCAAGGCCCGCCAAGACTGTCTTGTGTTGTCCAGCGCTCTTCCGTGAGTCTGTTGCTGCCTTGCACATGCCATCGTCTGCAATTCCTGTGTTCATTGCTGATATATTGTCATGCTTGGCAGGCAAATCAACACCTGTGTGTTCAGATTAACCCTTCTGAAACCTTCCAACGCACTCATGTAACACTTTTGCGTCAAGACACTACACATCAGCTCAGCCTGCTGAGGCCAGAAATGCAACATGGCCCATGAAGCCATGGAAATATGTCTGCCTGAGGTCACAGAAACTCAAAAGCATGAGGGCTCTTGCCAACACGCAACAAGGGCAGATAAGCAATGAAAGGCTGCAGCAGGTGACACACACCTGGTGTGCAATCATCAACCATGTGAGCAAGCGTCATGCCACGTGCAGGGCGAGGTGAAGCCAGCGCTGGCTCGGCTGCGTGAGTCACGAGCAGCAAGAGCACGCGAGCTGAGTGAGGAGGTGCTAGCAGTCCAGGAGAGGCTGGATGCAGGCCTGGAAGCACTCACTGAGCGCACAGAAGAGAATGCTGGCCTAGGCACACAGGCATGTCCTGTTCCTTCACCCCCTTCATTGGCTGGCATTCCTGAAAGAGCCCAGCCTTGTCTGACCTATACCCATTTGCATATTGATCCCATTCCATCTCGCTATTGCGCCCCCACAGGGAAGCCCAGTATACCTCACCCTTGGGCTTCCCTTTGATCAACGTCAAAAGGGCATAGCCTTCTCTTTGCCATCACTTACAAGAACAGCTGAGGCACGCTGGCAATGGGTCTCATGTAGGTTCAGTGTTATTGCTCCAGCAGGCTTGTTGTGGCGGGCAAAGCCACACAAGCCAGTTGCCTATTGCGCAAGCAGCAGAAGCTGCCCAGTTAGTAAACTTCATTGGGTGCGTTGATCGCTTCCAGGAGCCCTAGCCTCCTCCCAAGCTTACACTTCACACCTTGCAAAGGAAGCAGCCAAGTTTCTCGTGCTCATTCGTTCATGCCCTCGCTCACTGTTTGAATACGTGTCTTCCCCTGGGGTCAGGTATGCACAGGCCTGAGCAGCTCCCTGCCAGGTCCTGTTTTGTGGCGAGATATTCAACCGTGATGTGTCCTGATGTGGTCTACATCAAACTGGACAAGTAAGTCAACCTCTGCAACTACGACCAGGGCATCTATTGCCCTCAACTTGACAGCATAAAAGCTTCTTATGCAAACTATCATCAGGATCACCGATTTTCTCACGTGTGCTGTTCAGGTTCACAAGCTGGAGGCATCATTGAGGGGTCAGAAGGAGGCTCTGGAGGTGGAGGTGAGGGGCACTGCCGGGCAAGCCGATGTCCTGAGGGAGCAGGTGGGGCAGTTGCGCAACCAGGCCTCCCACTCCCTGGCCGCCAGTGAAGAGAAGCTGCGCTCCATGCATGCCCAGTATGATGACCTTGTTAGGTAAGCATTGCCGGAAAACTACATGAAATACAAACACAACAGACAGTTGCAAGTGTTTGCTGGCGTGTCTTATGATGCCTTTCATCTAATCACAAATGATGAACAGATTATGGGATGTTCTACAAAAGCGTAAGAGTCTTTACAGCTCGCTTTGAGGCAGTGCCACCGGACTATGCAGATCTTGGGAAATTTGATTCTGTTCCATTCACAATGCAACCTGTGACTGCATCATCTGTCACCCTCTCTGCACAAGCTGTTGTAGACAAGCTCATTGCAACAATGCCAATGGCTGCGATCCAGTGCATGCCAAAAGATTGGCTCAACTAGGCAAAATTCGCCTTCACTCGCATGTTGTTGACATCAGTGTGATTTAGAGAACTGATATCCATCTCAAGTTGTACACATGCTCAGCAGCATTTTGCCAGGTATGCGCTGCCACAACCACAAGGAAGTTGCACCTGCACATCTTGTTGCTGCAATGCTAGCTAGCTAGCCTGTGGAGCCACGGTACATGGGCATGTTGGTGCACCTTCAGACATGCAATTGATGATGCAACTTGCATGGTCAACGCCACAGGCAATGTTGTCAGAATGCAATCTTACATGCTTGCATATGGTGTTTTGAGGACACCAGACCATTTGGCTAGTCTCTGTGCGCTGCAGGGCCAGCGACAGTGAAGTACAAGGCTTGAATGTGGAGCTGGGTGCAGCACTGGAGCAGTTGTTCCACCACAAGTTGCACATTCAGCAAACTCTTGAGCAGGTCCAAAAGCATGTAGAAAATGTGCATAGAGACATTCTAGCTGTTGCTGTGTAGTATACCGTTTGCAGATCACATGCACTATCTTGCTCATGTACCATATTCAGCTTAAGATTTGTCAAATCCGGTGACAGCTGGGCTGTTAGGCCATGTAGGCAATGCTAGGCTGTTGCATCCCTTGCTGTAATGACAGCTGATTGCATCCTGCAAATGCAACCCAAATGCACCCTGCTGCAATCCCACCTTGCACGTGTGTAACATTGGTACAATTGATATCCACACATGAACTCACACATCTGTGTGCATTCATGGGGTAGTGTGCAATCATCATAGCATCTACTGAAGCAAATACATATGTTGTACAGCAGGCTGTTTGTATCTGCAATGTAAGTGTTCTTACACATATTGCAATGCTCAATGCTGCGTGCATTCAAAGACATTATCAGGTAGCAAAGCTAAACAACTAAATCAGTTGTTGCCTATGTAATGGCCAGTCTGATCTAGTATTCCATTGCGCTTCCAGCATACGGCCCAGTTCTCGTTGGCCAGTATAGCCACTGCCCCCATGAAGGCAGAGTTGTACTCTATGCTCACTGTGTTGTCAGTGCTAGTCCTGGAGTCGACATAAGACCCATCTCCTTGGCCGGCAACAAGCGCACCGTTCAGCACATGGGGATTGACCGAGGTAGCCAGATATTCTGGGCTGGATGTCACAGTGCCTGTGCAATTCGCCACGGAATCTGCACACGATGCTCCTCTGTGAGTCGCTAGCAAGGGCGGAGTGTCCCCAAAGCCGACTACGTAGCTTTGGGAAGTCCCGGAGCCTGCCAGGTACTGTATCTGGCGCCGAGCCCAGCATGAGTAAGTCCTGGAATTGTATGGGCTGTCGCCTAGCCGGAAGAGCAACGCCAGGAATGCTGCGTTGGCGGTGTTTCTGAAGGCACCGCCATTGGCACTTGACCAAGCTATGCCAGACGACAGGTAAGTGATGCTGTTCTCACCATTGTACCAGCTGCTCAGGAAGTACTGCAGCAGTCACAGAAAGCCATCAGAAGCTGTTGCTGGTTGTGATTAAGCAATGCAGAAAGCATTGGTCACCGAACCTGCGTCAACCTAATGAACAGCACCTGCCATTCAAGTATGTGACATCATGAAGCATCAGTGGCAGCATGCAGTTGGTGAGATCACAAGCCTGCTTTGGCAGCTGCTGATTCTTGAACCAGAGATGCCATGGTATCAGTACTTGCACAGATCTTGCTGCTGCAATGCTAGCTACCAAGCCTGTGAGGCGATACAACAGCATCAAGAACATTGTTGTCAACATCCCTGCCAAACTTGTCTGTAATTGTGCCAAAGTCGAAGGCAAGATGTCTCACCTCCACTTTGTCTTCGTATGTTGTGTTGCCAGTCAGCTGCCACAAGAGAAGACTGGTGGCATAGAACTGATTGTCCCAGTTGTTCACAGCAGCAATGCTGCTGGCGCCATTGATGAACTCGTTGTAGTAATCAACAGCATCAATCAGATATGCTGTCTCCTGCAAAACACCAAACAAGGTAATCTCATATATGCTTATATGCTCAAGTGACTGCTGCCAGGCCTTTATTAGGCATGGAGAACTGATTGAAAGTAGACATACAGATGAATCATCTGATCAGATCAAACTGCAGTCAAGAACAACTTGCAGTTCGATGATGGTGTGCGCAGTGGTCAAGTCATGATCATCCTTCAGAAAAATCCGCATGCATATGTGCAGAAGTCTCAATGAACATCTGCAATGACGCATCACTACATAGCAAGATGGCACACTATACTGATCAGGAAAAAGGACTGCATTGTACATTAAGCATGCACTGGCCACAATACACTTACCTTAGTGGCATAGTACATCCAACTAGCAGCATACGCCATGTCATCAAGGTATGATGTCGAAGGGTATGACAACGCTGCATCACTATACTGACTTGTGTACAAACCAGGAACCTGCAATGGCACACAAGTATGGTTCATCAATGCCACAATGCCTGGTAGTCTGTACACCATGTGCAAGACATGCTGCATGCTTACTAGGGAATCGTTCTTGAAGCAGGTGTAGTGAGAAGGCACCATGCAAGGAGGCTGTGTGACCACAACCCATGACGTATCAGCAAGATTAGCAGCTGAAACATTTGGCAGGATTCAGTTTCATGATTTTTTTATTTCCTTTGCTGTGTGGACAGGTGCTTCAGCGGTTGCAAGCACCTATGTTGCATAGATGATTCAAAAGTCTCACCGTCTGAGCAAATGTGTACAGGTCCTTAGCAGCTATGAGTGCCTCTGCAGCATACGTGCTGTTCGTTGTCTCCCATACTATGGAGGCAGCCGCCAGAGCTGCTGCAGCATTTCCCACCAGATCTGCGCCTGTTGCACTGGTGCCGTTTGCTGTGGAGATGGTGATGTTGGTGCGAGTCGTGCTCATGTTCTCTGGTCTGTCCCAAGTATCCATCTCACTAGCGTAGTCACCAACCTGATCAATTTGACAAGTCAGAATGAGAACTGAATGTCGGGGTTTTTCATGAATCTGTTGCTGTGCAGCGTGTGCCATATGCAAGCCATGCACTGTCAGCAGGAATGTAACAGCCGTCAGACCCAGGTACCTCGTGCATGTACATTGTATCTTGCATTGTGCACTCACATACCATAACTCCATTCTGTGCATTCACTGTTAATTGCAAAGGCAGTGTATGTGCTTAATCGGCAGCCTAAGTTCAAACTAGAACAGCAAAAGCCCCACACTGACAGGGGAAAATCCTGATACAACAGCCTGATGCAACAACACAGCAGATAAAGGACGCAAAAGCTTGAGATCAGGGCTGACCTGTCCAACAAACTCAGTACTGGATGGGCGGCAAGCCAGCAGGTAGTCAGTGCCCCACTTCAGGCTGGCCAAATGAGCCTTGGTGGAGGGCGTGCTGGCGAAGGCTCCAGGTACAGTAATGATGGCCCAGGCCAGCTGCGTGGCAGCAACCGCGATAGGGAATGTCAGCTTCAGATTGCCTGCAACAGTGTAACATGCAGTGAGGGGTGCGCAGACTGCAGAACAGGATTGTGTCTTCATCATATGAGTTTGCAATGAAAGGTTGAGACAAGCACCAAGGCTGACCCAAGCAGCTTGCTTTGCACCTCTTTCCAGGTGCTGACTGTGCTGGTGGACAATTTGGCTTGCCCATTCTTCACATACAAAAAAGGTAGCACATCAGCAATCATGCAAGCAGCTTCTCTGCAAATGTCGATACACCAAATACCACTTGATGTTTTTGTTTGTGTTGTGCTGCTTGGATTTTTTGCGCTGTGCAAGTAACAGGGATACACCAGACAGATCACAGAGCACAGAGTGCCAGAATGTCAGCATGGCACATTACTCAGACAGATATATGAGCCAGCTTTGCAACAGCCTGGACACTTTGACATCCTTACTCCAGGCATCAGCAACCAGACTTCATCACAACAGACAAGGTTGAAGTCAGCCATGGGCAGCAGAAGGCAAACAACACAAAAGGCAGCTTACTTCCGCCCTCATACCAGCCACCCAGGGGCAGATCAGTCAAGCCAGAATTGGCGCGCCATGAGATTGGATTGCTGGAGAGCACCCCACTCTGCTGAGCCTCATAGAAAGCCAAAGACTTGCTCAACAGAGAGCTGTAGTCTGTGTCCTTGCTTGAGTCATATGCCTGCAGACAGTTACAACTTACTTGCATGCAGCATGTTGCTCAGCTGAATGCAGACATACAGCCAAATCTCAGCCAGCAGATCAAATAAAGCCACGTACAATGCATGACAAGAGACCTGAAGCAGTGTTTCAAATGCAGTGCTGTGCTGCACTGGACTTGCATCCGGATCCACAGCATATCAAGCCAGACAGGAGAAATTATGCATATGGACCTGAAGCAGAAAAGCAAAAAACAGACATTGCAAAAGTTGGGCAGCAGGAACAGAAGGTGGCCGGACGTTGACATTAAATGACTTACCGCCCATGAGCCAATTGTTCCATCCCCGATGCCAAGGCATGCAATGGCCACTAGCAACACGGCCGCCCAGCACAAGGCCCATGCCAGATAGGAGTACACGCCGAGACAGCCCAGAGAGCCTTTCTCGGAGACCTCAGCCGGAGCAGCGGTTCTTGGGGTGTCAGGGGGACCGGCGGGACCTGTCTTTCGCGGGCTGGAAACGGTGAAGCCGCCTGCAGCCCCACCCGGCGGTGATGATCCGGGGCGAGCGGTAGCCACGGCAAAGGCCCACAGAAGAGGAATGGTGAACATCACTGTGTGGTAGAACAGCCACAAGAGGGACACAACGAACGGCATATTGCCGGCAAGGACTGAGAGGCTCATAATAGACCTGCACAACGTGAGTCCAAGCCTGCAGCTGAGTCTTCAGCACGCTTTGCTTTCAGCTGCTTTGCAGATAGTCAAGCTGTGCTGTATGTTTGACATTGGTGGCCCTTGAGCAAAATCAGAATGTGCTCGATATACGATCACACTCTTCACAAGTACAGAATTGACATATAGGCAAGGACAAACAGGCAGCTTGACATCACAGCAATGCCACAGCAGGTGCAAGTGCAAAGGCACTCACATTGGTCCACCTTGGATGCCATTGGTGCCAAACAGCAGCCACATGCCAACCCCCAAGAAGGCTGCACAGATGAAGAACATGACCAAAGATGCCCAGGGCACTTCATTCCGTCTCCTGTGGCGGCCTGCAACTCTGCCCCTTTCTGCCTCTACCTGGCTTGGGTCAACATTGACATCAGCATTGCCCACCCCAATTTTGTCGTCACCCTTCTCAGTATCTTGGAAGATGGACGGAGTGATGCCAAGCTTGTGTGTGGGGCTCAAGGCCACATCCTGCATCAAATATGGGCTCGCTGCGTCATGTGAATCAGATGTACACACGTCATATGTGAGACACACCTCTCTGAGAGCACAACAAATGCATATAGCACTCATAGCTTGCAGAAGCATTAGGCTAGAGGCATCCAATCAATGATTGCGCTACTGTTGTTTTACGTATTCAAACAATATGCTGCAGAAGTAGCACAAAATCTGTGTGTGGGAGCCATGACCGCAAGCAATTTCCAGCAAGCGCATCGCATCTGTTATGAGCATATGCATTGCTCAAGACTCACAACTGAGCAGCATGAGAAGTGCATCATTCATGCTCGTGTGATCATGCAAAGTCATTGCTTAACATGGCAGATGGGTGATGCGTGCTTGATGTTTAGTCACAGCTCGCCAGTATTGTATCAAGTGAGCAAGAGAGGAAGTACATACCTCGCCCTTGATCTTACGAGCATGAGGTGGCAGGTCCTGTACCACCTGTGCTTCCTGACGCGGGCCACAAGTGCCCATCCACGTCCTGATCTGCATCAGCAATTTCACCCCTTTGAACACAACACCACCGCACCCTTGACTTAAGGTGCAAACAAAAAGCAGGCAGTTCCACAGCTACCTGAGTCTCACACTGCAGCATAACATTATTGCCACAGTATCACTGGACTGTCATGTATCACCTTCTTTACCTCTATAGACATTCTGGGCAACAAGCAAACATTTAATTTATGGATACAATCAATGGCTCATGGGCAGTGTGAAATGGTAGCACAGACCGAGGGAGCTATCTCAACACACTCTGGAAGCTTAGATTGATACAGTCTGATTTGCTATTGCAGAAAGATGTCAAGTTTGGCTTACCAAGCAGAGGCAATATGTAGCCCAGAGGTTGTGTTGGGTGACAGTGTAGTGCCACAAGCCGCGAGCATGTCCAAAGCGGTAACTCTTGAACAGCAGAGGCGTTCCGATGCACCAGTACAGCAGGAATCCCAAGCCAAACCATCTGCACAGGCGACACAACACTTCACTTGCAGTGTGGTCTGCTGACTGCAGCTGGGCTTCATCAAGACTGGGTGCAATCGCACTAAAGCTGCATGCTTCTCTCTCTCATATACACACACAGCGTTTCCAGGTGGACCCACCCTGGCAGCCTAAGATGCTGCTGCTTTTGGCCAGGCATTGGGCATACTTGTGCTCAGCAGCTCTGTTGTGCATACTTCAAGTCTCACATGAATGTCTGCAATCCTTTCTAGCAGCCACGGAGCTTGTCTGACCTGTTGGGATCAAAGGGGAAGACACCAAAGATGATCTGGATGATGGGCACTGCCACCCACACGGGCATCAAAAGCGCAACCACTTGGTTAGTCCAAGCATGTGCACCATACAGCAGCCGCATCTTCATGCTGAGGTGCCCTAGGGCATATGCGGGGTGCGTGTGGTTGTACATCTGGAACTGCCCCTGCGCCTCCATCCTCTTGGAAGCATACAGCTGCGCAATGCTCTCAGGTGCGATACCTGCAATGAACAGGAAAAAGGATGTTGCTCTGTGTCCAGGCATCCAGTTGTGACTCTGCAGTACAGCAGCCATATGTGTATCTGCCTAGGATGCTAGCAAAGACAAACAGGAGTTCCATCTGCTGTGTGTGCACGCTGCAAACAACCCAGCTGTGGTTTGCACGTGAGTACAATGACCATTGTATTTAAAACTCAGCAGATGCACAGCCAATACAGAAGGCAGGTCTGCTGTCATGCACAGCAAGTACGACAGCAAGGGCAGGGCGGGGGCATCAGCAGGGGCAGGACCAGGCGCAAGGGCAGGAGCATGAGCAAGGCCATATAAGGGCAGGGCCAGGGGCGAGGGCACACAGGGGCAAGTCCAGGGGCAGCAGCAGCAGCAATGGCAGGCTCTCACCGACAGCCAAGGGCATGTTGATGTAATGGCAAAGGTACTCCTGCAGCTTGAGCTCCTGGCCCAAGGCAAGGTGGGGGGCCCGGCTGTACATCGGTAGCCAGCTGCACTTCTGCAGTGCGTCGGCACGCACTATGAAAGCGCTGTTGGAAGGGGAACAGAATCCCAAGGCCTCATATCCTGGGATCCGGCTGTCATACTCCACCTGGTTGATCTGTGAGACACAGGCAGAGTCACGAAACTAAAGCTGAGGTTTCCACCTGAGTCACAGGATCAGAAACTTGAAAACTAGCTCCTTGGGGCACTCGGCTGCCCATGCCTCCTAATCCTGGAAGGAAAGGCAAGTTGAGCAGGGGGAGCAAAGGCGTATAGGGCCAAGCAAAAAGGCAGAAGGCAGAAGGCAAAGGGTGGAGGGATAGTTGATCTTGACGAACACATCACCATGCAAGGAGCTAGAAAGGGTGACACATGAGGTCAAAAGGCAGAATACAACACAGACAGAAGGCAGAAGGTAACAGAGACAGAAGGCAGAAAGTAACAGAGACAGAAGGCAGAAGGCGGATCCAATGGGCAAAGTGACCTGAGTGATATCACCAAGAAGGGAATCATTCTTATAGGCCAGGCCAGGCATGCGTAGGCCTCGCACGTGCTTCTCATGTGTCCTGACAGCGCAGAGGGCAAGGGCACAACAGAAAGGCATCTGCCAATGGGCAGAAAGGGCACCACCAGTGGGCAGGAAGATTTGGGCAAAGGCCAAGCTCACCTGGCTGAAGACATCTCCATGAAGGGAGACATTCTCGTAGGCAGGGCGAGCATGGGCCATGCGCACTTGCTTCCCCTCGATTGCCGGCAAGGTCCAATCCAGGAAAGTTGGGTGAGCAATCTGCAAAGCCAGGCAGGGCAGTCATTGACTCAACAACTTTGCCTGCACTGCTTAAGATGTAATGGTTGTAATATTTGCCTGCAGAGTTGCTCCTGCTGTAGGCAACATGGCACAGCCAGGAGCATCAGAAAGGTGTTATATTTGGGTTTGTAGAAGCTAAGAGCAGCATAAAAATTCAGCTGAAAGCCTTGGCCACTGCCTTATGTAGCCCTATTTCATTCTGGCCTGCACGACAATGGCTGTTGGCATGCAACTAACAACAGTCAATAGTGCTGTACAAAGCCTGGACTGTTTTGTGACAAAAGTGATGCAGTACAGATATCAGAACAAACTGAGTTGCTTGGTCCAATCAATATCAAAACTGATCAACATCACCGATCTACATCATGTGGGCACTAGTGATTGCCGACCATGATGACTATCATAGAGAGAGAAAGAGACAAGACTTGCCCTGCAGGGACCTAGCTCATCATGAGCTGGAAAGCGTCAACATCAATACTGTTATCTATGACAGCATTGGGAGTGGCTGCTGATCATCTGATGATCATCCAAGCGTGCAACAAGTGCAAGGTGCGCATTGTGAGATACTTCTTCAACTCTTTCTTGACCAAGTTTATGTGCAGGCAACATACTCGTCAGCTGCTACAGTCCTTTGCCTGCAATCCGCTTGTGATGGCAAGCAATTGACTATAGCAGTTGACAAGTATGATTCATGCACATACACTTGACCGAAAAAGATTTGAAGAAGATTGCATGTACAAGTATGAAACGTTTTGTGAGGAAAGTGAGGAAAGTAAACAACATCAAAAAAGCAATACAGAGTTGCGCTTGCTTACCTGGTCATCATCAAGGATGGCAACCAGGTCGGTGGGCTTGGGGTGGGTACCCCGGGGGTAGATCTTGCGCAGCACCCTGTTCAGGGAGGCCCCCTTGCTGAGGTCAGTGGTCGCAGTCACCACATCAGGTCCTGGCATGTATAGAATGCCGTCCATTGCCAGCTCACGCACCAGCTCCATCTTGGCTGGATTCCTGCACCAGCAAGTATGGGATGAGCAGCAGGGAAGGGTTTAATAGGGTATGAAATATATTGTCTGGTCCTGGCATGTATAAAATGCCGTTTGTTGCCAGCTCACGCACAACCTCCATCTTGGCTAGTCTCCTGCACCAACAAGTGATGACTGGGATGAGCAGCAGGCAAGGCTTTGATGACAGGCTGTGCCGCACAACCTCCGGGCTGGCTTGCCAATTCATGCACCGAGACCATTCTGAATGGGTGCCTGCAGCAATTGCAACTTGGGGTCACCTCTAGGTTTCACTCAGTTGCTCCCTTACTCACTCACTTGCGCCATGCACAGCATCTTGACTGGCCGTCGTGTGCAATTGCAAGTATGTGGTCAGCAGACACTGCCCCAAACATTGCCCCAGGGCCCCAGACAATGCCCCTGCCAGGTGTAACAGTGCCTCTGGCTGTGTTTGGGCAGATGGTGCTCAAGCGAGGCATTACTGTACCAACTGAACGTAGTCCTATGCATTCAGCAGCTTCACGCAACCTTGTGCATTCAGCAGCTTCACGCAACCTTATGCATTCAGCAGCTTCACGCCATCCTATGCATTCAGCAGCAGCAGCAGCAGCAGCAGCAGCAGCAGCAGCAGCAGCAGCAGCGCAGAACCTTGCTTCACATGCGGCTAAAGGCATTTGAGATGCTTACTGGGCATTTGATGGCTACAAGGCACACAAAGGCTACAAGGCATATGGAGATGGAATATGAGATGGCTACAAAGTTACATGACCTTTGGAAAACCTCTGGAAAACACCTTACTTTTCTTTGTTTTTGAGGAGTTAAAGAATTTGGAAGCAAACAAAACAGAAACTTTTGCAACTTGACAAGGCTGGCAAGACTTGGCCCTCATACCTAGCAGGGTCCACTAGATATACGATGCGAGTGCAGTGGTTGCCGTCAGCCCCCACAGGCATCCTCATGTTGTGTGCAGCCAGCAGGGCAGCCTTGCAGCGTGCACCATCTGCTGTTGACTGAGGTCCTGACCACACCAGCACCTGCAGATTCCAACATTGCATAGGCATACCTAACAGGACACATCTGCCAGAGGGAGACGTTTGCTAGAAAGTCATGTTGTGTGCAGCCAGCAGTCCAGCCTTGCAGCGTGCACCATCTGCTGCTGACTGAGGGCCTGACCATATTGAAGCACAATAACACAATAAATGACAGTGACAGTGACAGTAACAGTGACTGTGACAGTGACAGCGACAAAGACTATGACAACGACAATGGCAATGGCAATGATCATGATGATGATGATGATGATGAAAAATATGAAAAAAATTAACCTGTTATTAGACCATGCTCAAACAGGTAACTACACAAATGGAGTGACAGCAGGCTGATGGAGTGTGCCAGAGGAAGTAACATTTAGGCTGTCAAAACCTGTTCTAGTATGCTACTTTTGACTGAAAGCCAGGCCACATGACAGGTCAGCTAACGGAATCAGACTTTGCTGCAGCCCAGTTGAAAGGGTAGCATGCAGGTGCTGAAGTTTGCAAACAATGATACTGCAGGATCGACGCAGGACTGAGTGCGTTGTCAAAGCACACCTGAATGTGGTACTTGCTCTTGAGCGGCCCTCTAGGGATGTAAGCCGGCTCAGCCTTCTTTGACTTGGGACTAGTCGCAACCTTGAGATTGTTGGCGTCAGCTGCACCTGGCAAAGGCTTGCCATCCTTGTCAACAGCCCCTGGCAACGGCTTGCCGTCCTTGTCGACCGCTACGGCCGGGGTCTTCTCCTCTACTTCACTCTGGGGCTCTGGTGTGCCCTGCAGAACACAAGGCATGCAAGTGGTGGTTGTAGATTTGTTTGCTTGGCCAGGCTCTTCTCTTCTACTTCATGCTGTGCAGTCTGTGTGCCCAGGACACCATGTTGCAGATATGGAAATCTGTGACATTGTGGAGCGACATTGTGAATGGTCATTGTGATATCCTGCTATGTCATATGTGACGAGTGGTGACAGAAATGGTAAGAGTACATGTGTGCATGCCTGCAGCTGCTGGCGTGACAACAAACAGTCTTGGGTGTTGCATAAGCAGCAACCAAGGCAGTCATGATGACAACTTTAGATGGTGATGTTGTGCTCTACTTTGCCTCACACCTCATGGTCTTCATGCGTATCTTGCATAAATAGTAATGCATGCCATGCGAGGTGGACATTACATTGTAAGCTACGCAAATCTGGCAAAGGTGTGCATGTACAGTGTGCTGTGCCGAGTCGATGCATGGATGCAGCAGCAGATCAGAAGGGAAAGCTAGAGGGAGAGGGCAGACACAAAAGGCAGGACTCACAGGCAGGGCCAAAGGCAGAAGGCAGAAGGCAGAAGGCAACAGTGACAGGCAAGGGGCAAGACAGAAGGCAAGGATTTCCCACCCGGAGACGGTGAGCCATCTCTGAAATCTTCTCAGGCTTATCAGAGTGCAACTTGCACAACTGGCAGAATCCAAACAGCACCCCAGAAACGAAAGTCCCCAGCTCCAGAATCAGGAAGATGACCTGCAGTCATGAAAGCGTGATGAGCAGGGTTATCATGTATGGAGACTGCTGAGAGGGAATGTTGCATGCATAACTTGGCTTGCTTTTGCCTGTAGCTGTGCATATAATGAACCAATGATCACAAAATAGCCTGTGACACAATGCATCAGCAGAGTTCACACAAATGTCAACATGTGAGATAAGCAGCATGAGCAGCAATCACCTGGTATGCAAAGGCTGGGTCGCTGCGACTAAGAGTGTGCCCAATGCGGCAGTAGGCATAGAAGATAAAGGTGGCAATGTAGAACACAAAGATGACCCATCCCCAAGGGGAGGGGCTGGAGGGGCGGGTCCTTCTGGGGCGGGTCTTCAACCCGTCCCCAAATGTCATGTCAATGGGTATGGCCTGCCGCCATTCCTGTTCATCTTTGGCAGGGATTGTCTTCTTCTTTGCTGGGCCCTTGCCTGTTGATGAAGGACACAGTCAGCAATTCAGATTCAAGCCAGAGGTGGTGCATGCAAGTCTGTCAGACTGTGGGCATGCATGAGTGATGGGCGTTGTGAGTCTCGTAGTTACATGTACTATCTTGCCTATGACCAAGTGTTGGTCAAATTACCTTCAACAGCATGGATGAAATCACAACAGCTAAGCCTAATCAACACGTTTGTATGAGCAGCCAACAACATGAGGACAACACGATTCTGATGAACACAACACAGCATATTCATTGCACTCGGCATCGGCTTTGATTCTTCTTCTTCTTGCCAGGCACTGTTGTGATCCTAGCAGGACCTTGACCTGTGCAAGCAGGAAGGACAGCTGAGCAGAACGCCAAATCAGAGAACAAATGTTGATTCCAGACCCAATGTTGCACCAAAAACAAGAACTCCATGACTGCTACTGTATTTAGCAAGCTAATTTGCCAACCTGCCGCAAGAGCACGACCAACAGCAACCTGCCTGATCTGCCTCATGCAACAACAGGCTATGCAACAACAGGCTATGCAGGTGTGCAAATGCTGGAATGCTGCCAAACAACAAACCCCAAGGGTCATGTTATGAGTGGGCCTAAGCCACACATTGAGCTTGAGCTGAAGTCTTTGAGTCTCAAGAGCCATTACATGTGCTGCTCGTATGCTGTTCACATGACTTCAGCATGCAAGCATATGTAAGGTAATGGCAAGAGCACCTGCTGAGCTGGGGGTCATGCCAAGCTGGTACCCCTGCCCCGGCACACCCCCCTCTGTCACTGCCCCAGCCCGGCTCTCCACACTCCCTGCTTTGCATCACAACAGTGTGAGGCTCAATTGGTACCGCAGGCCCACAGGACTGCCAGCCTTGCAAGCAACGCTCCTCATTGTGGAAGGCCTGGTCCAATTTGTGAGGCAGCATCATCTTCACTCAGCATCACTTTGCTGCAAACCCAGCTCAGCTGTATTTGTATACCAGGCCAAAACTGACACTATGACAGCAATCAGACAGGTATCTTGCTGTCGTAGCTCAAAATTCAACACCCATATTACAACGTATAATACAATTCATGCACCAGGTTGTGTAGACTTACCAGTAGTAGTGACAACCTCCACCCCTGGGGCAGTCCCCTGGGTGACCCCCCCAGCCTCCATGCGCATGGCCATGACCTGTGTCTGCAGGCCCATGACCGGGACCCCATTCTCCCGGGGCATGCCGGCTTCCTTAGCCCTCTTGAAGGCTGCATCCCGGGCAGCCGCATTTGCAAACCGGGATGGGTTTGTTGGAGTTGCATCCCCAACTGGACCTGCTTCGGCACACCATCACATGTCAAGACATGCAAATATGCAAAAGCTTCCTGGTTACCAGGGCTGCGGTGGCTGCAACTCCTTGTCACTTCAACTATCATCATATAGTTATACAACTCCTGTTCATACCATCTTGCATGGTAGCCGGGCCTGCAGCAAGAGCAGGCTTAGTGTGATGCATAGAGCTGTATCTGCAAACCCTTTTGAGCCTATACACATCTGGAAGCTGTACATATAGGCATCAGGCAGTATTGAATCCCATGAAAAAGCGTGACAGCTCTCTTGAGCTCTCAATGGCTCAACAGCTTTGAGAGGGAGAGGAGGGGGGTGGCAGAAAATACTATGATGGTCTCGTGATGTCAGCAATCCCTTCCTGCTTCACAGTTGTTCTTACACGACACGAGCTTTTTGAGCATTGAATATGCAACTCCTTGTTGCACAGCAGACAGCCATCAAGTGGGCTTGCAGGCCATGTTTGTGGGTATGTCGCAGGGTAGGTTGCAACACATGTGAACTACTATGGTATGCAAGATGTTACAAGATATGTTACTGGACATATTACAGGCTGCAGGCATTTAAACTGCATGTCAGCATGCATGACTGGGGGCTGGCCAAGATATAGATGAGGCAGCGTCTTGACTGTGTTGACACCTGTCAATTCAGACCTACATAAATAGTTGAGTGTTACAGTTGAGTGCAACAGCAAGAGCTATATGGTAAATGCTGCTCATGATGGAGAAGGCACCAGCTTGCAAGGGCCACACTATTCGAAGCACAGCATGGGGGATGTGCACTCAGCATGACAACAATGAATCAGTGATGTCATGCACACACTCACCCACTGGGCTTGCAGGGCGGAGGTTGCTAGTGGTGGGGGGTAGGGGTAGGGGAGGGGGGCTGGCCGTCCTAGCCAAGGGTGGGGAGGGGATGGGGGTCCCATTCCTCTCAGCCACTATCCTTTGGCGCTCCTTGATGAGCTTGACCACCTCCTTCTGCTGCTCCTGGAGTTTTTCCAGGAACATATACAGGTCATGACTGGCAGGGTCCATGGCGCCAAAACTACCTGCAGAAGGCATAGGTGTGTCAGTGGTGCACACTACATGGGAGGATGCGCTACACTCTGCCAGTTCTTTCTCCTAATCCTGGGGTTCCGCCTTATATGGTGTACAAAACATGACTCCCTGCAGAAGGCAAAGTTGTGTCACTGCTGCACACTACATGGGAGAATGGCAATGTATTCCACCATCTGCTTCTCCTGATGTTGTGTACAGACATCTGGGCTGGCATGGTCTATGGCCGCAAAACTTCTCATGGAGGGCAACACATTGCATCATCCTGACGTGCTGATAGGCAAACTATAAGACTGTGAGAATTCTTCTGACCCCCATGTTCTGGGGCAGTTGCATGTGCAATGCAAACAACAACTCAGCACATCAGCATGAAGCTGTTATACGAGGAAACATAATGTCTTCTGCAAGCGCGTTGTGTGACAGTTGCAGCATGCACGGACTGCATGACACTGTTAGTGCGACGGCTACATGACATATGTGCTATGCATGACTTTGCTCGTACAACAACTACATTATTTGTGTATGCTAACACTTGTTGCAACCCCATGTCATATACGCATGGCAGAGATCTGGCGTGGACAGCGTGCAACATTGCTATTGCCAGCAATATATCTGTGAACAAGGGCATGGCAGGCCTTGGCTACCTCACACCCTGGTCAAACTGTGTACACTGGGGCTACAAAGCCTGTTTAGGTATGCTCAATCTTCATGTCTGTAAAGTTGGCTTACCCTGGTGGTAAATTTGGGATGCCAGCAGGGCTGGTTTGCCCTGGCCCTTCTTCATGGGCGGGGCAGTGAAGGTAAGAGCCCTGAACTCTTCTGGGGCTTCTGAGGGGGGACTGAAGTCAATCTTCATCAGATCCTTTGCCACCTCAAACCC
>JAABUP010001513.1_pt1 | contig 48781 bp, 63 predicted proteins | sample 5559201 | NCBI WGS metagenome assembly JAABUP01 (sample SAMN10711887, study PRJNA513373) | rock metagenome | isolation source: Antarctica rocks | place: Antarctica | reverse complement strand
GTCCAGATGAAAGCTGGGCAGCAATGGCTGTAGGTAGTCAGGCTGCTGAGCTGAGACAACAGCAGCAACAGCACGGTACAGGCCATCAGATAGCCAGGGCAAAGGCCCAACTGAAGATATCCTGTGCAGCAGGGAGTTTAGTGTTCAGTTGGATCTAAGCCCATCTAGGATAGACTCCAGCATAGACTGTTACATTGTAGTAAACTGACATACTCCACAACAATCAATGCTCATGAGTCAACCCACATGCAAGCTGATGATGGCCAGTATCATAACAATGTGTTGAGCAAGGAGCATTGCTGTAATTGACCACAAGAAAATTCAAACTCATCAGATCACTTTCAGCAACTCCCACCACCATCCCAATTGGCATTGCCTCTGTCTATGAAAGACTTTCTAGTGCTGTTCAAACAGCAGAACCAATAGATGCAAGCACAGATTTCAGACCTGAAAGAGACAGAGAGTCAGGTGACACATGTAGATGGTCTCAGACTTGACCTCAGGAAGTTCTGTGCTGAGCTGCAGCACTGCCTGGTGATACAATATCCCAATTAGGTCTTAGAGAATTGTCTTAGGGTTGAGAGCAATGTTAGAAGAACAGACTACCGCGACTCTTGCTCTGCCCGCGCGGCAACAAAGCACGATTTCCACAAACAACCTCTTGAGCATACGAATAAGTTTGGGGACAGTTTTACAAACAGCACGGGCTGTCAGTCATAAGTGCTTTCTCACATAAAGCTGATCTACAGGTTTAGTCCGTTATATCTGACAGCAATGTCTGAAACCGACACCGACTTACCAAAGACGCTCATCAAACGTATAGTCAAGCGACATTTGAGCCAGATCGACAAGGGTGACACAAAAAGAGACACACAGATCAACAAGGACGCTCTCCTGGCGTTCTCAGAATCCGCCAAAGTGTTCATCAACTACGTCACTGCTACAGCTAACGACATTTGCAAGGAGAGCAAGCGGCAAACCATCAGTGTTGATGACATCTTCCGGGCTCTGGAAGACACAGACTTTGTAGACCTTGTTGCTCCCCTGAAGCAATCACTAGAGGGTATGGTGACACAAAACATGTGCAGCGAACATTGGCAGTCACTGTCCGTTTTGACACAACACCTGTGGACTGTGCAACCACAGCGACGACTAAATGGGGATAGGCAGTCGTTTGTGTCTAGGGAATGAAGTTGGTGTGGTCCCTCTGGAGATGTGCTTTGTTTTCTTGCAGTTTTCAAGAAGGACACCAAAGAGAAGAATCAGAAGAAAGCTGAGGCTAAGAAGAGGAAGGCTGAACAGATAGAGCAACAACAGCAGCAAGAGCCAAGCACGGATGATGTGGCTGACATGGACCAAGGAGACCCCGTCAGTACATTTGCATCAGACCAGCAGCCAGCTCAATTGGAGGCCCAGCTGTCAGCAGAGCAGCAACCTGTGCATCTCCCCTCATCTGATCCCATGCAGCCTCCTAGTGCAATTCACCAATCAGCAATGAAAGTTGATGAGCATGGAGATAACAACCAGCAGAAGCAGTTCCCATCAGACTTGTCTGATTTGCCCATGACTAATCCTGAGGCTGGTCAAGGCATAGTACCAATGCAGCCTCCTCCACAATTGACTGATTTGGCACAAGTACCTCAGGCTGCTGTTCCACATCAACCAATTGCTTGAATACTGTTTTTGCACATGCTGCCTCTGATGCAGTGCTTACACAGTGATGAACTCAATTCAAGATTGCAGCCTTGAACTTTTCAACGAACACTAGTTCAGTCACTGTGTCCACCCCTGCAGTGTGTGGCAGGTTGCATCACAAGCCGTGCAGAAGTTGCAGCAAGTTCTGTTACAACTAGTTGACATGTAGAGAGGTGCATTTATGGCATGACTTACTAAAGGCACTGCATCTCCAAGGATGCAAAGTGTGCCCATAAGGTTTATGACGTTATCTTTCCCTTCCAGAGAAGGGAGCCGTATGTAAGGCCACTGGTCTTGCATTATCCCATCGACATATGACTGCATCTGCGTCAGTGTCTACGATTTACTTGCATGCATGCATGTGCTTGTGTACATGCAGACGTATGCATGAGCTTGGACTGCTTGACAAGTGACAACTTGTACAGCCTACTGAGAATAGAAGATCGAGCGTGTAGAATTCATCTTGTCGTGTACAAGCGTTGTCCTCGAGACTGATGCAGCTGGGCCCGCTGAAGATTCATAATGTAGGTAATGAAAATGTCTCGGACACAAGTGATGGAAATGTTTATAAGTCAGTTTTCTTATTGAATACCTTGAAGTGTTTGTGTGCCTTTGTGTTCAGCATTTAACCGAATGCAGACCTACCATGCACCAGCTCTTTGCCTCAGAAATTAAACAGGAACATGCTACAGGCTGACCATTGCATCAAACGCTGAACCTACTCAGTGTATTTCATTAGTAAAGTGCTTGAGGTGCACACATGCCACATATGGAGTATCAGAACTACTGCCCTGGCAGTCAGAATCAGCTGCTGCTATTCACACAAAGCTAAAGCAGACCAAGAGCTAATGACAAGACAGGTCAACTCACACACAAGTCTAACGACCCAACTTTCACATCTAGAAGCTTGACAAGTAGTCACACACTACATGATTGGGATGTCCAGAGCTTGGTCAATTGCCTTAACAAATGTGATGGCTTCCTCAACACTGGGTTTGACAACCATCAGCTCACAAACCCAGGTGGGCATACCATCTGTTACGCAAGTCACCTTCTGTCCCTTCTGCACCAAAGCCCGAGCATATAGTACATCTGGATGGTTTTGCCAATCCTGCAACACAAGACACAGGCTTGAGTTACCTTGCAGACTGCCCATTGGCCTGATAGCAGAAAGCAGACTACCCAAAGAAGCAGTATATTACAAGTCCTACTGATCCTTTTGAATTCACAGCACAATCTGGTACAACTGTGCTACAAGCTATGCAGGCTGAGGCAACAACAGTAAGCAAGCTATGAACATTTCCTTTCTTTTCTTTCCTGACAGCTGCTGGAAGTTGTGAGCTATGCTTGTGTGGCTGAAGATGCAGTTTGTAACGTAACACATGCACGGCTTCACCTTGAGGAAGTCGATATGCTGCATCTTGCCAGTCTTCTGTGCATTGATGGAGTACTCAGCAATGTACATGAGGGGCTTGGCTGCAATGGGGGGTCTGGAGGGGATGCCTGCACAGGTGAGCAGGTGCTCCTCCACCAGGTCCACCCCCCACACCAGCAGGTTGGTGTTGCGCACGGGCCCCCCCCCCATGCGGCAGTTCACCTCAATCAGGCGGGGCCCCCGGCTTGTGTACTTCAGCTCCACATGGAACACCCCCTGCACCATGCCTGCTCATTTCAACTACTAACCAACATGCTGTCACGCGTCATACTCTTGACTCCAGGGACTTTGATGAACCATGGTGCAGACCACATGTCCACCAAATGCAGATGCAAACAAGATTGGTCACCTCGCCACTTCTACCCAACATGCTGTCACTCTTCACACTTTTGCCTCAAGGGATTTTGACAGGATGCACAGTGTCTTGTACCATGGTACAGACCGCATGTCCACCAAGCGCAGATGCAGACAGGATTGGTCACCACGCCAGATGATCATCAACTGAGCTGAGGTTTCTAGCACAGGCATGCCTCACACAACACCAGCCAATGGAGCACGTGCAATAGAGGGCTGCTAAGTACAAGACTGACTGACCTGTTTGAAGCCTAAGCACTGGGTGGACTGCACTGCCATCTGCATGAGCTCCTGCTGCTGCTTGGTGGGCAGAATGCTGGGGCAGTTGCTGCCTGTCTCGTTGAAGTAGGGCTCCACGGTGGGCCAGTTGTCTGTGATGGCCCCATACACGGCCTGCCCCTCACTGAGCACCAGGTCCACATCCACCTCAGGCCCATCCAGGTACTCCTCCAGCATCAGAGTCAACTTGATCCAGCTGTCTGCGTTGCCCTGCACACTCACTTGGCTTTAGCATTTAGCTACTCTCAAATTTAGTCACAGGCCTGTATGTGATTAGATGATCACATATAGCTGCGCTACAGCTAGAAGCTGCAATGCACATGACGACCTGCAGTGCAGCTCGATTTTGTCAGAAGGGTGGGGCATAGCTTGCTGCACATGGGTGTAAAGCATAAGCAATCTGCATGTGAGCATTTGTTTGAACAAGTCCTCAGAGAGCTAAACCAACAGAAGGTACAACAGCAGACGTCGGACCTCCCACAAAACTGCTGTTCCCTGCCATCTTCCATTTTGGTGTCACTTTCAAAAGGCAGCTACCTCAATGCTCACAAGGCCAAATTATGGGCACTCCTTGCTGCTGCACACGGACAAGATCACTTTCAAAGTACTAAAACATCTCCCCAATGTGGAAACGCACTTTTACAGTCCCCAGCCCTTTCTGAGTTTAGATTTCCTTTGTAGGGATGACGTGTCTGAATTCAAATAAATGTTTTGGGGTTGGAAAGAGCTAAACGTGTGTTTAGAAACGGCATGCATGGGTGTGAGCAGATGCAGGCTGACCTGTGACACAGTGGCATCAATGGCCTGGTCAGCTGCGCCGTCCTCATCTTCCTCATCCTCTTCTCCTTGTTGCAGGGCGCCAGCCACAATGTGGGCCTTGGCCAGCTCGCGAGTGACCCTCTTGTAAGCCTGCTCCAGCTGAGGCATGTCATTCACCCTCACCACCCCAATTGAGGCTGCTCCATAGATTGGCTTGATCACTGCACCCAACAAATCCACATGCATTCTTGCACCCAACAAATCCACATGCATTCTTGCACCCAACAAATCCACATGCACTCTTGCACCCAACAAATCCACATGCATTCTTGCACTCACTGCCAAAGTCTTGCTAACTACTAGCTCAACATATCATCTTGTCACACAACGCAGTTCTACTCATCCTAGTTTGTCTGTGGCTTGCCTATGGCTTGGTGTCATTGCCACCAACTGAAAACTTGCACCATTGTGTTGGAGTGGCAGAAATGAGTATTGTGGGCAGGAGCACCCAGAACCTGGTTCAGAACACTCTGCCATACATGGTAACATACACATTGTAAATTATCCTACTGGCAGGCTGTTGCATTTCAGCATGGGGGGCAGGTCAAGCTGCAAGACAAATTCAGTGAGGTATCTTCATTCCATCACATGTTATTGTTGCAATATTGACAAGGTTTTGCTACCAGGCTGAAGCCAGGGGCAAAATGTGTTTGCAGTAGCCAATATGTAGTGCATGCACTGACCGTAAAACTTACTCTGTCTTACCAGGCAGTGCACGTTCCAGTCAACCGTATACTAGTAACTTACAGCCATCCAAGTGAGCCTTTCTGCTGAGTGTTTTGCTCAAAACAGCAGAAATGAACAGGCTCACCTGCAGGAAATTTGACCAATTCTGCTGCTGGTTTGAGGTCTGAAGGTTGCTGAACCAGCATGTTGCGAGGGGTGGGCAGGCCAGCAGCCGCCATCTTGGCTCGGGTGCTGTGCTTGTCCCTGGCCGCATCCACTGCAGCTGGTGAGTTGCCAGACAGACCTAGGGACTCTGCTATTCGGGACACCAGAGGCACTGCCATCTCACAGAAAGTGCACACCCCATCTAACTCGCCCAGATCCTGCAAGACAGGAAACAATTTGACTCAACTCAACTCGACTCAACTCGACTCGACTCAATGACTCACATCAGACATGACAGCTGAAATGCATTTTTTTGTGGAGGCAAGTAACATGGCATGGTACTGTTGACAAATCTCTTTTAGAAGATTGCTCAGAATATGCATGGCATGAAGGTATTAGATGGGTTAGACAATGCAATGTGAGGTGCTGAATTTAGCAAAATCTTAAGACAGGCTCACAAAGGTCTTGTTCAGGGGCCATGCTGCCTTCTTGATGCGAGATCAACTTGAAAGGTATACAGTGTGTAGACCACTGATTGACAAGCCCTGGGCATGCAAAAGCAAGCCCTGAGCATGCAAAGGTAGCAGGACAAAACCAGGCAGCATCTGCTAGATGGTCAGTGTTTGTGTGATAGCAGGACAGACAGTCTCCCATGCAGAGAGCATGCAGAGTCACAAAGTCCACTGTTGTGTTTAGCTGACGCCGGGCAGAATAAGCTGCAAATATTGTGATGCACTCATGATGTTATGCTGTGAATAATGCATACAGGGGCTAACGGACTGAGGAAATACAAGGAAAGGAGGAGACACAAGGAAATGAGGAATGGAAAGGAGAAAACACAAGGATGTGGCCAATAAAAAGAGAAAATACAGGGAATGCAGACAAAAAGGGGCAGAGAGCACACCTTTTGAACCTTCTTGCAAGCCGCCAGGCATTTGTCAAACACAGCCTCTGCATCTGAGAAGTCTATTCCAATAAATTTCTCAATCATGTTGTCATCTTGCAGAGTTTGGCACCAGCTATCTGGCCCATCAATGATCACAGATCGCACCCCAAGCTCCTTGGCCTGCACAACTGAGGCACAGTTGGCATCATTGCATGCCATATGAACAGCTCACACTGCACAACCAGCACTCTAGTTTGCTGCAGCAAAGGCTGCAGCCTTAAACACACAAAATGGTGTAGGCAGACAGCGCTGTAGTCATGACTGTAGTCACTGCTCTGTGTGTCACCATTGCAGATGTTCAGAATCCTGAGTGCCCTCTGAGGATCCTGTGGTGAACCACTGCCCAAGCCTACTTTTGCTTCAGGTCAATGTAAGCACAGTTGTAAAGACATAGAAGCAGACCGACCCACCTTCTCAAATATGAATCTCTTTCCTGAGTAGCCTGCTGTGATGAAAACGATGACAGCGCCCTTGAGGACATGGCGGCGGAGGCGTCGCCCCTCCAGTGTGCGGCTGCCCACCTTGTCCTGAACAGCACACAAGCATGAAGAAGAAGCACTGCCATTCTTCATAATGAGGAGAGCATGCGAAACCCCCAGAAGGCTGCTGTAAGACACCCTGCATCTGATGCTAGAGGGCAGCTCTGCTTGGCTGCTGGAAAATGTCAGAATTGGCTTGCTGCTTGCTGCTGGCTGCTTGCTGGTTGTGTCCTTTGATGTAGATACATGAGCTACTGGCTGTATCCTAAAGCAAAGACTGCTGCACAACAAGTCTCATGCATGCACTCTTGCAACATCGCAGATCTGCTCAAATAACTTATTCAGCAGCCAGCCAAAGTGCTCACTGATGGCATGGACGAGAGCATGCTGAGCGTGGGTGAAAGTGGCGTGCTGGCAAAGATCTTTTCGCGCTCGTTTATGCTCAAGCCCCGAGGCAGACTGCCTATGAGGGCATCTGCCATGAAGTTGCTTTGCAAGCTGGCTGAGCCCAAGGATGTAAATCTCAACCGGTCGTCCTGCAAGCAAACCAAGCTCAGTGAGTGGGCAGTCAAGCCCTGCATAAGGCGTACTAAAGTGATGCTGCTTGTCTTTGTGGATGCACTAAGTCAGCCGCTGGGAGCTGCCATGCAACAGCAGTGATGCCACATCCAGCACTCATGTGAAAGGCTCTTGTTATCCTGTGCGATGGCAATGCACTTGCATGCTTGTGTGTCCAGGTGACCAAGGTGACAAACAATGTGCAAGCAGCAAAGGTATATACTGACCACTGAAGCTTGCGGAGTGGGCACTCTCTCTTCGCCCCCTCTTCTTCGATACGGGTTGAGCTCGTAATCAGCCTACATCGCAGAGTAGGATTCCCTCGCCGCAAGTTGCTGCTTAGAGTATACGTAAGGCAGGGAATGGCGTCGCACTCGTCAGGATGCGGATGACAAGCGATCGTTGCAATCTGTTCATTGGTAGGCGCTGTACGTCAGGGTCAAGCAACAACATATGGCGCTCTCGTAAGGACGCAGCAACTCACAGCGACACTTCCATTGGCCAAAATAACGGCAGTTGGGGCGCTGCCGGCAATGGTCTGCCCCTTCAGAGACGCTTTCTCGAGTTCGTGCGTAACATCGTCAACACCGCTGGTGCTCTCCTTGCCGTTCCGGTCGAGGCACGGAAAGCTGAACGAGTCAGTGTGCTTTGCAAAGTCATCGACAACTGAGGATGTCGCGTCGCTTCGCTTGCCGCTCAAAGCGGTGGTAAGAGCCGATGCCTTCTTCATGCTAATCTGTCGTCTGATTCGTCGGCTGCAACGTTAGGCACTCTGCTTTGTGCCTCTGCGAGCGGAGGCCGAGTTTACTCACTCCGCTAGCACGTTTTGGGGATCGTGCCCTCTGCAGGGATTTCTTTGTCGCGACAGGGACAAGCTGCTTGTCCTCCTACGCAAGCACCACGAACCTTGCCCATGCTGCTTCTCAGCGTACAAAGTCTGCGTTGATACTCTTTTGCATAGTGCGCTGTGCTTCCATACGTGCTTCCAGCTTCTGCTTTCTCAGATCGTTGATTCTGGTATTGCTGATCAGGTAGTATGAGCTCGGACTCCAGCGATGTTTCTGCGCCAGACTGGATGGCCGAGCATCGAGTAAAGACAGTGAGTCGCTGGTTGAGTTGTTCCTGTGGCTCTGTCTCTGGCTTTGCGTCAGTAGTGCTTATGCTGTCCAGCAGACCCAGGTTCCTGAGACCAGTGGCAGTTCTGAGGTTGAGATCACACAAGAGCCAGCAGGCAAGTGCTACCTAGCAGCTTCTACAGGCAGGACTGTTTTGCTGCGGAGGTTGCCATCATAATCCCAAATGTGCTTGTATCTATAGCAAGCACTGAGCATAGCAGCCATAGGCACAGGCCAACAGGACCCGCATCGCCAACTGGAATTCCTTTGGTCCCAAAGCAAGCTGCTGTTGCTGCGTCTCTTGTGGCTGCTCCAGACTTACCAGGCGAGGTACCTGCTTCTGACCTTCAGAGCACAGTCAACAGACACAAACAAATTTGCCACTATCCTGCTGCACAGGGTGCAGCAGTCACACTGCAGCGATCCTCACAGGACTACACTGCATAGACATCAGCATCATAATTCAGTGCATGCCCTGTGATGCACCTAATACTCGCACCTCCCTCTGATGCAGATTCCCGTGCTGCTACCTGAGAAACTGAGTGCATTGAAATGCTTAGTAGAGGTTGAGGATGGCACAAGCACCGACTTAGCTGGAGACGCTGGGGCTGTCGGAAGATTCGCCGTGACTAGACACAGCGAACAGCAGCAAGCTCAGCTTGACTTGAAAGGTGCATTTGGATCTGATCCATCCTGTCTTACACAATGCGGCAAGCCGCCACTTGGGAGGTTTTTCATGCTTTTGTTGTCTAGGGGTTAGACGTGTGCCACCTAAGCTGGCAGACTCGCACCCACAGCTGGGTGCAACAGCATAACACCATTTGTTTGCATCATGTGCTGGCGGCAAGCCCTGGTTAGGCATGGGCATCATTTACCATGTCTGTGAGTGCAGCAGCATGCATACAATACTCTGCCACATAGCATAATTGTGCTGGGTTCAATTGCAGCATGGTAGAGCTAGCTTTGCTCAGGTTGTGCTGGATTTTACTACAGGACAAATATATCACATGAATGTGGTGCCCTGTGCATCTACACTGTGCGTCCTGAACATCCGACAGACAGAGGGCAAGGTTGAAGCCATCTTTCCTGACTATGTGCAGCTGAGGCAGGATACCGGCCATGTTGCCACTCAGGTAGTCTCTACACATGCCTCACAAGAGCAGTGACAAGCTTGACAAAGAACAAGCCAGTTGCCTTTCTACAGCGAAAGTAGCCACTTCACCTGCACTGCAACATTGCGGTGACATAGCCTGGTTCAGCATGCAAATGAAAATTAGGACCAGGTTGCTGTGTGTTTGTGCATCTCTGTGTCAAGGATACTGTTTTGACAAAAACAGCTCTGGTACACTAGGGGATCTTTGAGTCAGTGACTCAATTGCCCATTGTGGTCATCAGCATGACTCCTCCCACAGTCAGCTACTGTACCCACCATGCGAATCAGTATGCCGTGAACTGATCTGCAGGTTCAAGATCTGCCCTACCTGTTTGGAGATGATGATGAAAACTATCAAGAACAAGGCACAGGTGGTGCAGCAATATCACAAGGTATATGCGCATGCCCTCACAAAGCAAGGCCAATGTGCAAAGTAAGACATGAGACTTCCAGTTGTCTGTGTGACACAGACGTGCAGGACCTGTCGCACTGTACGTGTTTCATCAGCATGCAGTCCAGTATTCTTTGTACCCATTATGATGCAAGCCTTCAGCTGGGAAGTTTTCTCGTCATGGCTTCTAAAGATGTTTTCTGCATGCATGAAAGCATTGACAGTTCTCGTATCAGATGGTCATATGCTGTAGTAAAGGTCCAGCAGACTCCAATACTCAGCCTGATGTGATACATGCAGTTGCATCAGGTGCAAACAAGACAGCGCCAAAACAAGCTGCTGCACATAACAGCAAGGCTTCAGCCTCCCGATTGTCGGCCAAACCCAGAAAGAAGTCACAGAAAAAGCTTGGTGGGGGAAGATGAGCACACCAGATGTGACTGCAAGTCTTACGGCTGCATGCCTATGTTGGCTGGTCTTCCTTTTCGCTGTCAGCAAGCAGTTTGCACTTAGTACATTACAGATAGTATCAGCAGAGTAATGAAATAGACGTTTCGGGATTGAAAAGAGCGATACAATGTCAGCAGTATAGCCACCTTTTTCATCAGGCCGCATCTCCAGTAGCATTCTGGCTACTGAGCAACCCAATGTGTCAAGCAGACTTGTTTTGCATCAAGACAGTTTCTGTTGGTCAGTCCATTTTTGACTTGGATTCTAAACCTTGCAGAGCATGGACTCCTTCCTTACAGCATCATAACTGCAAATTCTTTGGTGCTTTATAGTCGCATGTTTTGTACATTTAGTGTTTAGTGTATGTTGATGTATCAGTCATTGTTTATTGACTTCCCTGATGATATGTGTACCCATCATATATGATTTCTCCCCTGACGAACCTCGAAAACAGGAAATGCCAATTGATTGATCAAAATACATCAATTTGACCCGCCCCCGGTCTCATGAAGTACATACATATTTTGTACATAGTAACTTTAATTTGTTACGGCGTAGTGCAGAACCAGAAAGATCATAGTCTGGGACGGCTTATGTAAACAACAGGCCCTGTTGCGCGCGCAAAACTTCGTCCGCAGGCGTCACCGTGGCTGATGATTTTGTGCAGCCCAGACGTGCAAGGCTTGCTTACTTGAGGCGAGAGGCCGCTTTGGCATGACGTGTTGTTATGAGTGATTCATCCAGCTTGGATTCGCGGTCAGATGAGATCACAGGCATCAGTAACAAACCAGACAGAAGCGCAGTCAAATCTGAGGGAGAAGCACAAGCACGTGAAGACTTTGCCAGAGCCCTTGAGTATCTGGAGATGCTTGGCATACCTGTTGTGGACGCCAAACGTGCTCTTGAAGCGACAGTTTCTCATCAGGCATCAGATCCAGTCAGGTCAGATTCACCAACCTTGTGTTGTTGGTCTTGGTGAAGTGTGCTGTGACTTTGCAGCTGCGGCAGGTGGGCTGAGGAGGCTGCTTTGTGGTTGGCTTGTGTAAACGAGGTAGACATGGAGCAGAAAGCCATGGGTGCAGCTATGCAAGAGTCTCTGGTTGAAGCAGAAGCTCAGAAACTGCTCGAAATACCTGTTCATGAGCAATCTGACGAGCAGTTGAAGTCGCGGTATGAAAGATCATACATATTGAAACAGGTTGATCTGAAAATCTACAGCATCTTGTGCACCAGTGACAACGCTCTGACAATCACATTTTAAGCTGCATCACCAATGATGTAATTGAGTACAAATCACACCCATTTACTTAGAGAAACTCTCTGCTCAACTTTTCTAACATGCACACCCTTTGTAGCTGTACTGCTGACTAGCATTGCTGCATGTGCCATTCTTGCTGACTAGCATTGCTGCATGTGCCATTCTTGCTGACTAGCATTGCTGCATGTGCCATTCCTATTTGTGCCACCATGCTGCACGCTTTCCTGGCTTGTACACACCAGCTGGCTTGCCATCAGGTCATGCACGCTCAGCTTGATGCGTAATAACTGCATATTATATCAATTCTGCTACACATGAACCATCAGTTTTATGGTAATGCAACTCAGGCAGCCTTGGCATTGCAGCTTCAGCGTGAGGCAAGCACAGTGGTTCCTGCACTGTGGCAGGCCCCTCAGCGCCACCACTTACTTGGTTTGCTGGAGTTGGAGCTGAAAGCATGCAAGTGGTGAGCAATGTAGCTTTTAGCTTGCAATAGTGACAGCTACCAAGCATGCATACTGTGGCCAATGTCATCCCAAGCATGTTGTAGCCAGAATGGGACCACATTATATATAGGTGCACTGTGTCCTAGGTTCTAGCATTGTACGCATGCACCTTCTGCTTGTGACTGGAACACAAGCCTCTGTGATGCAAAGCAGGTACCCAAGGCTCGGTACTAGGATCTACCTTGAGCAGCTGGGTCAGATCTGTGCCCGTCAGCTTTGCTCACCAGATTCAACCACTAGCCCATCCTGCACAATACCAGGCATGTTCTTAAGCAGCCTTGCCAACAAGTTCCTTGCAATTCTTGTTTTTGTTGGAAATGGTGGCTGGTGTTCTGGAATTGTCATTTTACCCAATGCCAGATAAGTCTGTAAAATGCCTGCTGGCAGCATCATAAGTGCACCCCCCTTTGTCCCTTGATTGATGGCAAGAAGCATGCAGTCACTACGCTTCCAATGGTGGCATGCAGGTTCTCCTTCAAAGCTCACATCTCGGTCAAGTGAAATGCATTTGCCCAGCAGTGCAGATACTGCTGAAGTATTGTTGCAACAGGTAAAGCTTGCATACCTGCATGAGCTCTGCTCAAGCAATTTGCTTGTTACAACATTGCCTGCAAGCTTACTGTAAGACTTGCTGTGTAACTTGTTGATGATGTTGTAGCAACCCCATCACTGGCCCCTTGACACCCTGCCCCTTGACACCCTGCCAGCCCTTTTTACAAGTCATTGCTGATGCCACTCATTGATCATGCTGTTGTCTGCAGCTAGTTATTGAAAGCATGCGGTTTGCAGCAAAGCGACGAAAGTGCATGTATACCAGTAATGAATCAAACAGTGCTTTCATGCATGGTTGAGATCTGCGTACACACTTGCATAGACATGTCCAATTGTTCTCCTGTCACCCAACCTCTGCAGTGTGCTTGCAGCTGCGCAAACTAGAGGGGGTTTTATATGCAATGCCAGAAGTTCCTGGTGCTGTTCCAGCAGCCTTCACTCAGGCAGAGCCTGTAGAGGAGGAGGGGGATGCACTGTTGCAACATCAAAACAAGCTGCAATGCTCTTGTACCTGTGTGGACCTGTCATAAGCAGCCAATAACAGCTGTTCCCATGGAGAGCGCCGTCTGTATCAGGCAAACACCCATTGCTGTGCCTTCATTTTGTTGTCGTTTGTGCATCAGTACTGATGCACATTGCCAGGACGTGGGTCACACTGCGTTTTGAATATATTACAGGTATAAACCCAACACTGTTTTCATACTTTGGTGGGAGGCCCGCAAGTCTGTAAACACTCAGGGGTTATGAAAAATCAGCTTGATTCTGCAAGGCGGCCACCACACATGACCTTGAAGTTTTTTGTTTGCGGGTACTTGCGTGTTTCCAGAATGCATGATGCATCGCGCAGCCAAACACAATCTTTGCTTGCCACTAAGAACCACTGAGAAAACACAATCTTTGCTTGACTGCATGCTGTACCTAACTATGGGTACCCCCCATAGATCGACGCCGTACTAATCTCAAGAAACCGTGGAAGTTTGAAATTGTGTGCACCACTTTGCCGTCGAGACACTGCCTGCGCTCTTACTGTATGACATACAGTGTATGAGGCACTCACCATATGCATAACAGCGAGGAACGCATCAAGCAATACAGTGCTGAGCTACACTCGTTAAGCGTGTTGACCCGACCCAAAGGCTGTGACAGAGGCAGAGGATGTTGAGCAGGCCACTCGTGAGGGCCTCTCCTTCAGCAAGATTGTCGGCACCAGAGACAAGCAACCGTCAACCACAAGACGCAAGCAAAATGCGCCAGGAAGGCCGCTTCTGAGTTCCTTGTGAAGGATGCTGTGAAGTCAAACGATCTGGAAGACCACAAAATTGACCACTTGGTTCAAGCCCCTGTCATCATCTCACCGCCTATGCGATTGTTATGACACTTAGGTTTCGCAGGCCCTGCAGAGCCTGATGGTAAAATTTATGCCACCAGATGCAAGAATCAGCTCAACAGAGCAGATCTCAAGCAAAAGGTGTGAATCGCCATCACTGCATGTGTTTTGTAGCTGATAGTGTCACGTATGATGCTTGTAGTGCTGTAGCTTGTGCTGTCTTAATTCTGGAGAGATGGTATCCCTCATGTTGAGCAAAGCTTGTTTTGTATAAGAGCTTGCACCTTTTGCCATAGGCTACACTTACTTGGCAGCTGAACCTCCCAGGCTGATGCACAGTGCTGCAGGCTAGTGCCTCATGGTGTGTGGTGCACTTATGCAGAATTGCATGATTTGCCTTTCATCGTGGCAAAGCTGCATTTGTCAGAAATGAGATAGTGCAGCTGATTTTTGTTAAAAATGCTCTGACTATGTAGGAGGCTGCGCAAGTGACAGATCATGTACCTTGCACAGTTCACGGCACAGCCAGAAGTGCTGGCTGGACTACAGTCAGTAACTTTTTCTGGTCTGGAAAGCCATTTGCAAGGCATCTGGGAACAGCACCTGCCTCACTGTGGTGAAGGCAGTGGACAATGCTGAACAGGTGGGGCTGGCATCTGTTGTGCTGCCTTCTGTCCAAACAAGCAATGCTGCGCTGTGCATCCTGCATGCTGATCTACCCTTGCATTTATCAGTTTATTGAGTAAGCACCATTGCATACAACTTTTAGTGCATGGGTGTGCTACCTTCCACTTCACATCAGGCGCATAAGGCACTTCAAGTTGAGTCCTTTGCTTAGCTGCACTACGTAGCTGCTACAGGGTACACACTGCCTTAAGCATAGTGATTGGCACATTCAAGTGCATAGCAAGTCCTGCCTCTGTTTCTGTGCTTGACAGTCAGTTTGTCACACAACAGCAGAAGCGCATAACAAGTCATCTTCTGTACACACACATGCTATGCGACTTGTACTGATCTGTATTTGGTCAAGTCTTACACATTTGTTGCATGCAGGGCAATGATAAACAGAGGACATGCACACAAGCTTTGCAACACAAAAACCCACCTAGTATGGACCTACACAGCAAAGCACAAGTCACCACAAGCTGAAGCGCGAATGATCAGTGGTGGTGGTCAATGTGCCAGACCAGAATGTCAATCATAGCTTAGTATCATGGATATGAGGTCTTGCGAGTACAACGTAATCATGCACGCAGATCATGTGCAGGGCAGATGTGTCAGTTGCCTATAGCAAACAAGTGTAGATGCAACACACAGCCATCTCACCAGTTGCAGCATCTATAGAACTGCAGATGCAGCCTGTCTAGGGTTTGGCAGGGTTCATAACTGAACAGATTCAAAATCTACATGACCATCAGTTGTGGCATCTGGCCTGGTGGTAAATCCATTGGGTTGTACATCTGTGCCCTGTAGATGTAGTAGCATCTACAATACTACTAGATTTTCCGGCTGTCATGATGCATTGCGCAACATCTACACTGACACCAGTTGTGACATCTGTAAACATGTCAGATGTAGACTCTGCTACTGTATCAGATGTAAGATCTACAGTGCCATCAGTTGTGACATCTGTCTGCCTTGCCAGATGCTGCATCTACAATGTATGCAAAACAGCTCTCCAGATGCTGCATCCTGACAGCCGGAAAATCTAGTAGTGCTACAGATGTAACATCTGATTGCGGATTTGGCCACCTTGCCTTTGTATGGTTGCAGCATCTATGTTTCTCTACTTTTGTCTGGGGTCTCTGGCTCCATATATGTACACTGGAATCCTGCATGACCAACACTTCATGATCATGATACCCTGACCCACACCTACCACTATGCATGCGTCTCTTCATGCTTGTGAAGCCAGCAGACAAGGACGTGCAAGTGGTAGGTGACAAGCTATTCTGGCAGGTGCTGCAAGCACATGCATGTTTGACAAGAAAATGCTGAGGGACCATGCACAGAAACTCAACTTGCGATGAGAAGCAATTAGGTAACATGTTATGCAAGTCGATCTGCTTGCAGAAGCGATGGCAGACTTGATTGCCACAGTGTTGCACAAAATCTAGCAGAAGCAGGCAGGCTGTGAGCCAGCTGACCTAGGCACATGCTCATCTGCTGAGGACTCAGGTGGTAGAGGTAGGAGTAAGGATCAAGGCAGGGAGATGCGTATTAGCCTCCGATGCTCATGAGTCTGCAAAGGATGCAGACTTGCTGGCTCAAGTAATGCAGGTGTGTTGTTTGGCAGGCTTCAAATGACATCTTTTGCAAAATGAAGTGAGGCCCTATAATGCACCCGACGTTTACATCATGCTGGCCAGCTGGCCACCGCAAACTACTTGCTGTTCATTCATTCAGGTGCTACCTAGCTCTGGGTGCGCTCTAAATGGCGTGAGTCTGTAGTATGATGCAGCTGTCACAGTATGTCAAGCGCACCGGGCATAAACGGGCAGGTGTATGTGAGGAAAAAGAATTCCAGCTTCAATCTTGCTCACACAACAGGATGTGAGCTCTTAAGGTCCATGAATCAGATTCAGGCAAGCACTATTGCTGATCTTTTTTTCTATTCACTATCGTGTTGTGGTGCATACTCTATTCTTAGCGTCCACGAAAGTAGGCTTCATTCGCCACAGACATCCCATGCTCACGCATTTAGTAAATGCACCATGACACAGGGCGCCTGCTTTTTTAGGACCTGGTCTCCACATTAAAGACAAATTGAGTGTCACTTTGATGTGGACAGTGCTCGTGAGCAGATCTGTATATGGCTCTCATGCCAACCTCCACCCACCCACCCACTGTGTAGAACAGCCAGAGGGGTGTCTAGTGGCACAGATGCAGCAGTGCTGTTGGTTCTGTGTCAGAAAGCATTGCTTTGCTGGTTGGCCATAATCACACCAGCTCATGTCAAAGCGTAAGCTCAGGCAAAATCACACGCATCAACTTTTAGGAGGACTTGTTGCAAATTGTTTGCAGCTATGTTTGCACGCAGCATCACATGCATGTGCTGCAAGACAATCTGCACAAGCACTTGCAGGCCTGCTTGCCAGCCAGCTATGCAGTCTGCCTGTCAAGAGCGGTGCTTGCTGCAGCTCAGGCATACTCACACACAAATTTCTTTGGCAGGACCTGTTTGCTAATTGTTTGCAGGCAGCAACACGTGCATATGCTGCAAGACACTCCGCACAATTGTAAGCATTAGGTAAGTAAAGTGCATGTCACATGGTGCATCATGGCCATGGACAAGCCTTGACAAACTCCCTTGTCGTATCAGAAACTTATGCTATGACAGCAATATAGTTGATGGCATTGCAGCAGCAAAGCAGCAGTAGTAAATAGATATGGCTGTCGTCATCATGGACAGATCATGCAATCGATTGCAGAGCCCATGCACATTACAATCACCTCCCCACTCGTCTTGTTCACGCACATGCCTTCTTGACACAGAAAGGCATGACAGCTGCAGCTATGCATCTGCATCTTGTTGTATATGCAATAGACTCTGATATGCACTGCCAACACTAGTTGGAGCATTTGCAGCTGCATGACGCCGTGCAAACATATCTCCGGTTCTGTTCACTTGATACTGCATGGACTGGTTTCTGTGGTCAAGAACAAGTCCATCCTCATCGGCTTGCTCCCAAGTTGCAGTATCATGCCTGTGATGCATCATACGATTGTCTGTATTGGTCATAGCAGTTGACTTAATGCATGTGACAAGGTTGTTAGCTATGTACACAATAACCCTGCATGAGGCTACTTACCATCTCAACCTAGATGTGTATGTGCTTATTGCAACTCTGCTGGATTGAGCACAACATCATGCAAGAACTCAGCGTGCTCAATCACAACTAAAACAGCGCTTCATAACAACAAAGTAGTGACACATTGAGACACTGCTTGGGCATGCTGCTCAGGCATCTGCTTTCGGCATTGATATCAGAAGCATCTTCTTGCTGAGAGGCCTGCCTTAATGAACACTTTGCCATTGTCTTGCTGCAATGCTCAGCACGTATTCCAAGCAAAGAATGCCTGTCACCTGTTACTGTGCTCAGCCTCTGCCAAAAGAGCACTCTTTGACAGCTGGGGCTCAACCCGAGCAAGCTCTGAAGATGTTTCGGTGATTGACACTGATGTGTCATGTTCAAACATCTTGCTTGGTCTCTGGTCAAACTGCACACAACAAGCCACGCCATGAACATTGAGCAATTATGCAATGTGAAGGGTCAAGGACTGCACATGCCCCAACAGGCTGCATCACCCAAAGACATAAATGGATAAGCCTCACTCAGAGCCTGGAACATACATCAATTACACATCATGTCACAAGGTTTGCCAGTTGAACAGAAAACACAAGATCAGCATACCTTGCGATGTAAATTGTTGACGTACTTTCTTTTTACCCGCCTGTGCATCATAATGCAAAGCCAAGCAGAAGTTGCAAGACATATAAATCACCACAATTCCTAAAGGCCCAATTTTGTTGCTGCCTCCAAACAACAAAGACGTACCCCCTTGCACACCTGAATACCACATCACCTTCTGGCAAAGCATCTCACTCTATGCATCAGCTTGGCCTTCTTGAATGCTCACATGCAAGGGGCGTTGAAGAAGGCACATGTGTAATTATTGCACAAATCATTGTTTGGTGGCGCGTTGGCTTACAAAAGAGTGAACACGAGCCATGCCAAAGCACTAAAGGCTTGATGATGATGGTCTAAAACAATACGTTTGCTGTTGGAAGCCTGTTGCTTGCCTTCACTTGTTGACAGGTTGCAATACTGTACATCACTGGAGGCTTGGAACGGTTCAGTTGTCCATCCCTCTTCACAATTACATTCACAGTTTGAGTCAAGTTGACCATGTGCTCCACATACCACAGTCTGGCCGCTGCAACTCAGTCCCTGAACATATACATGATGTGATGTCAAATGAGCCTTCTCAGCAATTGATAATGAACAATGCAAACATAGCAAAATCTAGGCCCAACACCACAGTGTAGATGCAGACTTTTTGCACTCACAGAATACCTGAGCAACGGAGGCAGTTGAGGTAGGTGTAAGAGTTGGGGAGCTTGGAGCCTCCAGTGGAGCCAATCCAACAGGTGAAGGTGCTATAGGTGGGGAGGGCGGAGGAGATGGAGGGGGCGGGCCTGATACTGGTGGAGGTGGGGCATATGTTGTTGTGATAACTTGACTTTGAAGCGGTGAGAAAGGGACTCCATACAAGCTGAAGCTTGCCATCACTAAACTCATGTTGTTGACTAGTTGACTACCAAACAATATAGCAGTTGCATTGGAGTATGCTGGAGGCCACCACACCAGGGCGCTCAACCCAAAAGGGTCAATACTTGAACTTGGAGCTGATGTCAAATGCCTGCGCCTTCCAGTTGAATACGCAGCTGCAGCTCCAGGAGGCAACGGTCCCAGAGACACCTGGGCGCCGGGTGCAATCAAGTCTGCTGAGCTTAGAAGTGCCAACCCTGCCCTGCAGAAAGCATTACCCCACCATTGCACCGTGATTACCTTCACAAGCAGTAGACATGTTGTAGTGCTTACCTATTGGAAAAGTCGTTGAAGGCTGTCTCATCGTCGCTATTTAGAGATGTATCACCGGCAGACATGTAGGTCAATCTGTTGACAGAAGGCCAAAACAAATCAAAATAAATAGTAAAGGAAATAGGTGGACCAACAACTGCAGAAAAATAAATTTGCTCCACAAGGACGTCTGAATGACTAGAGCCTATGTTAGTGTCAAATGGCAAAGATGCCACAGTACCCAAACTAGTGTTACTCATATAGGTAACAGAGACATTGCAATATCCAGCACCAAAGTCAGAAACTTGAATGTACAAATCAAATTCCGAGATGTCACCGCTTTGTAAAACTGCAACTCCGCCCTGTGCAAATGCCGTGAACATAACATTGTTGCTGTCACATGTGGGCGTGGGTGAGGTCAAGCAACATGCTCCCGGGACTACATCAATAACTTGAGCCACGTTGCCTGTGTTCTCAAGTGTCAACAACAATGTCCCAGACTTGGTACCTGGATACCAATAGGCCTGAGATCCATTACTAACCAAGCCCAAAACAGCCTTAGCAAAGTTGAAGTCTTCTGCTGGGATCGAGGCTGTAACCATCATAACATTGTTTGGATACTCACAAACCACAGCTTGCGCAGTGTTTACTATTGCCATGAATGGGTCCGACGAACCATTAGTGACAAGCTCGGGACTTGCACTTGGCACATTGTACAACATGGAACAATTTACTTGTCCATTTGCTGGAATGTTGGCTGCGATTGTGTTGCGCTGAAAGCGAGCATCCGTTGTCAGCTGCAACTTGCCAGCATACGCAGCCCACAAGTTGTTTTCATACCAAGCCAATTGATTGTATGAATCATTGACTGTGGCAGTCTCTGGGAAGGGTGTTGGTCCTTCATCCCATTCTGTGAAATAGGGTGTCTCCTCAAACACTGGCCCCAAGTACCATGTGTAATAGCCAAGTGGATTAACGCAATCCTCAGATCTGGACTCTTGCCAACTGTCTATTTGCAATCCAAACCAGTTGGGGGAATCTCCAAACAGGTAGGGATCCACAAGAGTACCTGCATTTCATGCAACGCATCTTCATTGGCAATAATCAATTAAACAATCAAAAAATCATTAGATACCAAAAGCAAACATGGACAATGAGCAATGAATGAGTGCACGCATGCTTACCTTCATCATCCAAGCTTGTTTGAAGTAGACTGTACGCCGCGTTATGTTCTGGAACTGCATACGTTATATCAAACGCCTCTGCTTGAATTTGTGTCAGCGTGACACTGCCTGTAAAGTTTGCTATTTGCTGACTGGATGCAACAGCTGTTGCTGGAAAGCTTTGCCACGGCTGTATACTCATGCTGGCCTGTTCCAGTTGTTCACCAGAGCTGTCATCTGTGGCTGCTACACTGATGCTCACCTCAAATTCATTGCTATTTGGCTGTGAAGTAGGCGCTGTCACGGTGTAAGCAATGTACTCTGTTGCATTGAAGTTGAGGTCGTACTGGAAACTGTTGCTGTTGTCATCTGAGCAGCATGCTGATGATGCACCACAGTCTCCAGACAGGCTGCTGACGCTTTCATACACGTTTTGATACATGGCTGGGTCTGAAAGACTGAGCACTACACTACACACAAAGCAGTGTCGCTGTGCCGGCTCACAACTCACAGGTCACCAGAAAACAGGGCACAAGGAAATACGCACTTCGTCTGTCAACGCTGCTTTCGTTCTGCGGAGCAATCTGGATCACGACGTCACTGCCGCTGTACCAAATCTCGCCTGCCTCGTCCAGCAACAGCACTCCTGGCAAATCAGTCTGTCGTTATGATTGGCATGAGTTTCGGCAAATGCGTTAAGCATACTGGCAAACAGGGTGCCGGCCACACCGCACCTGCAGCAATTGCCGTCTGAGTCGTCCAGTATCCCGTCCAGTTTTGGTACGCCACACTGAAACTCAAGGTCCCATTGTTGTAGATACGCAGGTCTCTAGCAGACACGCCAGGATCTTCATAGCCCTGTGCTGAGCCGCAAAACACAATAACGACGCAAAGGACAAATATATACACAAGCACAGCCGCATCACCAATTTCACGGGTACTGCTGCAGAAAGAAGCTTCAGTCCTTTGGACCGCCATTCATTACTAGTATCACCCAGTGACGTTTGCTTTTACATGCTCAAACAAACAGTATGCTAATTGATAATTGACCTATGGTATGACCCTGTATGAAAGCATGTCATCAAATGACTGCACTACTGCTAGTCCTGTGGTCATGCACTGCTCCACCCAATGTTTTCATGCAGCTTTAGCACACATGAGCACATACAAAAGGCATCACTGCTTGCTAAGTTAGTCAGCAGCGAGATCGTCTTCTTCCTGCATTGCTAACTGTTCATCTGCTTGCTCTTCTGTAGCTGAGACTGAAAGAGATTCAGGCATGTCTGGGCGTTGCAGAACCTGCATTGCAGGTCTGAGAAAACGCACAGCTTAAAGCTGCAGCCATTCAAGGTAGCCTGATTTGAGTATTATTTGTATAGCTTTGAGCACAAGCTTGTGTACAGCATGATCAGTGTCTACTCCACGTGGCGTCCTCAGAGTTGCTGAGCGTCTTTGTGACTTGTGACTAGGACGAGATGGGAAAAGCGCACATGCACATGAGCCGCATAGGCAGATTTTCATTCTGCGCAGTCTTAGGATGCAGAGCATGATGGACCCTGCAGGTGCCAAAGGTGTCAACTGCAAATGTCCCACCAGAGGTCTACCCCGCCTTTGGTACAAGCTGCTACGTGTCAGCAGCAGGTCACGGGTTCAAGCCTCAGTGGTAACATGCTGATTTTTCAGGCTTCCGTGTCGGGTAGTGGGCAGAGGTTTTCTGCCTCGCAAATGCGTCTATGGCACTCGCCCTGTCAGCGCACACCCCTTGGGTGCAACTAGTGTCTCATGTTAGTGCATGTTGGCTCACCGGACTAGGGCTTAGGCACACCTAGTAGGTAGCTGGCAACAACGATTAGCTGGACATGGTGGGACGACCCTCCTGATAGCGGGGGGTGAGAACAACAAGGAAAACATCATAACACATGCAAAAATATGATGGAAACTGCAAGAAAACTGAGTCCTTATGCTCATTGGGCCCCTCATGCCAGACTTTTTCCGGACATGTTCTTAGTGGTATGTTCTTCCGGACATTTGCAACATGCATCATGATCAAATCGATCCACTGATATCAGTGTTCAACATGGTGCATGCTAGCAACAATCTTGCAAGCGCTCAATGTTTGTCTCTGCAGCAAAACAAATAATATGACAGTAATAATTAATGTGACAGCTCAGAGCACAAACATTGCCCAAAACTTATTTTGTCAAGGCTTTCCATTGTGTTACCACGGTTGCAAAGCATATGCTTTGCACCTGTGAGCCATTAAACAAACAAAAGATGCTATATCAGCTAGCTAGGTGTTTGTGTGCTTTTTGCCTGCTTTGCCAAGATGCCCAATTGGGCATTCTGCTTGCTTTATTAAAGCTTGATAAGCTTGATGTTGTTGTGACGCACTTGTTATTTGGGCCAGCCAAGCTTGTTAAGTAGTCACAAGCATCAAAGGGTGTGTGAGCCTGAGGATACTGTTGTCGTTTACCTGAGTGCTAGAAGTGGGGGTGTCCACGCTGCGTTCTGGCCGTGACGCACAGTGGCGTTGTCTGAGCAAATCCTTTGATTCTGTTGCAAGCTTGCAAGCTTTCAGAGGCAGCTCAAGCAAATGCGGGACGGAGGCAACGTTGTACAGTTGCAAGCAGCTGGTCGACGATAACGGTGGCTGCAAGTCCAACTTTCCGACCGATCCAACGCTGCTGATCGCCATTAGTTTGCCCATAGATTTGCTGCGTTATCTCTGGCCAGTGAACGTGGCGCCTGACTGCCAAGTCGGGTTCTTGTGCCAGAGCTGACTTGGGAAGCATGCACCGTACAACACCAAACTGCAGCGCGACTCGAACAACATTCCGCTGAAGCAAAGGTATCAAGGCAGCTTGACACAGCTCAAGAGGCTTCGACAGGAGCCTGAGGGTCGCGCACTGGCAAAGAGCGCGAGCTCGACTTCTGTGCAGAGCTTTACGCGAGGCTGGCGTGAACAGCCCAGCCGCCGCGCGACATAGGGCGGAACTGCCTTGCTTCAGTCTGTTCGCTTACTAACGAGTGCCAGCTGGGCTGCGGTGAGCGGCGTTCGTGCGGGTTTGCCCAGGGTTCGCTCGGCCGCAGCGCACGCGCCGGCGGGACCGGGCACGGCAGTCGGATCACGTGACCAAGAGACCGCGCAGGCGCTGCGGCGCGGCGGCCATGGTGGCGAACAGGGGGCCACGAGGAGAACTGGGCATGGAGGGTCGTCCAACGATTAGCTGGAACGCCTGTAAATTATTATTATTATCAACTGCAAATGTAACATCAAGCTTGCGAGCATCAATCTCAATTGACAAAGTAGGAGCCCAGCGCTGACCTCATTGACAGCAAAGGCTAGCTCAGACAGGGTGCTTTGCACACCTGACACCTCCGTCTCATTTAATTGTGCTTGGTGACATGGCAGAAGCACTTTAGGAACACTTGAAGGAAGCATGTTTTGCAGCAAAGGCCCCTCTCAGAAGTTGTGGTGTGCAGCACAACTGCACTGAACATCTCATGCCAACTGCCATAACCAGGTCCCTGCATATGCTGGTCAATGCTTGGTGGTGCACAGATTTGATTGCCATATGCAAGCAAGAAAAAGGCTGCAAAGCTTTGTGCCTTTCAGGAGTGCTATTGAGGCTGCAAATAGGGTCTTGCCTGAGTCATGCTGCCATGTTGTCTCGTCCCTTTACAATGCACACACACATCTCTTACACTTGCTTTGGTGCCTTCCTTGCCGTGCAAGGGGGCACACTGGCTATGACAGTACACTTTGCTAGGCAGCTGCATGACAACCCATGGTGCATACATAATGAAATCCTGCACATGGGGCGCTAAGTTGGCCGGACAATCCTAGGGCCCCAACAAGATCTACTACCCTGTGTTCATCAGCTGCTTTCCCTATATGAACACAGGTGTGATGCATGACGCTGTGCACATACATTTCACAGCGCAGCTGAGAACCTGCTTGTCGCATAACAGGTTTTGTGTAGTGCAGCAGTGTACGCAGAAAGTCAGCTTCTGGTGCAGGCCAACACAGGTGATAGCATACGTGAAAGCACTCTTGGATGTACCTTGCCTGGCTGCTGTTGGAGCCCACCCCCTCCCTCCACAACAAGTACAAAATTGATACAGCATACACTCAACAGTTCAATGTTTGTTCAGCCCAGCCAGCCATCTTCTTGGTGCCAGTCAGTCACAAAACAGTGTTGATTTTGAATGATTCTGAGTCAATGCAGGAGGCAGGTTCACTGACACTGCAGACTCAGACACCAAAAACACTTATGTTGTTGACAACACCCCTTGCAAAACCTTTTGGCCACAAGAGAGATTGCATCTTCTTCAGTACACAATAATAGATGGAAATATGTGTCATGGTGATGGATCTCTATGTATGGTCTGCTGGTAATCCAGGCTTTGTCTTGGCAGCTTCAGTCTGACTGACATCAAGCACAGCACTCTGACCCTCCTGAAGCAGGTAGCTTCGTTGTCTGCCTGCCAACCTTGCAGCCGAGATGAGGCTCACCGCTCATGTTGCATATGCCCTTGCTTGGAGGTTGTCCGGCCGGATTTACACAAGGGTGCGCGACTTTCAGACAGATCACTGAAGCAGTGACCAGTTAAAATTGCAATAACACCTGAGTGCCGTTCCGACAGCCAGTACAACCGCTGCGACCAAGGCAAGGAGGCTGCCAGGAGCAGCAGAGGTTGGACTATTGCAGCCAGATGCCGTATCTACAAGACAGGTGTCACTTGAGTGCACAGGATACAACACGTGCAGTGAGTGCGCCTAGAGGTGACCTGAAAGCTTGAGGGCTTCAGATGCGTCTAGTGTGCATGAGGGGCAGCAGGTAAGAATAGCCGTCTGCTTGTACAGACACTTGCACCATCAGATACCGATGCTTGTGATTCATTACTCATACTTGGCGACAAGCTTCCGCACTTACATCTGTGTAATCGCCATCATATGCGTCTGCAAGCTTTACATGCCTCAGACGACCACCATTTCCTGTCTTTAGGACTCGTTAGGGAGTCAACAACTGGGATCACAACATACACTGAACACATGTTCAAGGCATTTGACAATAAAGCACCCAGAAAATTGCTGTAGTGATGCTGTAATGAAGCAGGGCGCTGCGATGTCACACACTCTGCACTGATCCAGCTCTACAAAGTACAGAAGCTTAGCTGAAATGGACTCGTCAAAACACATTGTCTTTGTGCAAAACAAGCAAACCTAGTCTAAGAGCATACGTGCCATGCAGAAGAGGAAACATGTCTTATGACAGCACCACAGGGTCACATTTGCCAGGGTAAGCTTTCAACAAACATGTGGGTGCTAGTTTGAATATATGGATGTGTATACAAGAGTCATTTGTTTCCTCAGAACAAGCTGGCTGAATTATCAGCATGATAAGATGCTGATGTTGCTGCACAACCACATGATCCTTGCCCAAAGAGGTTGGAGGTTTCCCAGGCATGCCTGCCATTGACCAGCACATTAAACGTCCTGCATATTTGGAGAGGTGCTCAGCATAGCTTGTACAATATGCATTCAGCATCAGCCATGCAAACAGTATTGCCAGTGATGGTTGCCGTGGAAGAAGTATACATTTACAACAGGGCAACCACTTGCCTGCACAGCATGCTGCATAGCATGTGATGGCAACTTTCGGCTGCAAGCACAGACTTTTGCAAATGCTAACTGCCTATGAAGCTGAACTGACATTTCAGGCGCAACTAGTGTCAAACTCAGCATGCTCTGAACAGTATCATGGGTTACACACAATGTGACACCAGATGCACATAAAGAAAGGCATGTGGAGATGTGCATACGTACTAAGCTCCGGATCTTTCTATGTTGGCATGTACGTTCATCAGACACAGGTAGCTGGCCCTGCGCCCCTCTGCTTGGCCAGCAATGCAGCAACATGTGCCAACTTCATCAGCTGTATGTCAAAACTTGCTGCTGATGACTTGCCTCCACTCAGTCCAACAGGGGCTACAAAGTCAAATGGCAAAACAGAGATGGCAGGTACTCCTCACCTGAGAATGAGTCATATCAGAGCTGACACACCAATGATGCGGACCTTGAGAGCTGCTGTGTATTGACTAGGGAACCAATACAGCCAATACTTGCCTTTGCCTGAGACAAACAGCGGCTGTCAGAATGTTCTGCAGCTGCCATGACAGTGACATGCACTAGCACTGCCTGTGTGCTAACAGCATACCCTCTGCATTCAGATGGAAGGCCACCATGCTGTACTCCGCATGGCCTTCAATGACATGGGACTCAACCTTCTTGATCTGGCTGTAGTACACTGCACAGTAACCACAAAGGATGAGGAGCATTAATGAGGTAAGTACATACTGACCTGTGACCCACAATACACTGCAGAGGTCCTGTTGGCAGGAGACTACCCCAAGTCCATGCATGAATGAGCACAAAGCAGCCAGCAAAGAATGGAAAGCAGGCAGAAGCAAGTCCACAAGCACCTTTTTGAGTGCTGGCAGCAGACCCCATCCAAATCTGTCGCTGTATTGGCTTGAAAGTAAGTCTCACCTGCGCGCAGAAGACCTACTGAACAGCACCGCATCATGCCATCACATTATGATTGAGAAGATGTCCAGGTGCTCAAAGGCAAATTTCACACAACAACAGAGGTCAGACCTTGTTTCCTTGACCATTGAGCAAAGCAGGTATCATGTTTTCATCTTCTTTAAGCTGGACTTGTCTGCCAGCTATGCCGGGCATGCACCCTTCTGGTTTGCCTTTGTCCAGAATCTGCAGTCAGCACAGCAGGTGGAGTGCATTCTTTTCTCAGTGCAGCATCAGCAATGCAGATCTTGCTTAGGATACATAAGACAGCCAAAGTATCAGTATGTATGTATGCAAACCTTCTTGTGCTGCGTCTGTGTGTGCACTGGGTCTTCTTCAGAAAGGACTGGGGAGTCCCAAGCTAAGCCAGGAGACGAAGCTGGGGCAGCAGCTGAAAGGATGTCCTGCGGCCTACCTCACAAAGCTTCTCAGTCCTTGTTGGCGCAAGCAAGCCAAGCTTGTCCCGATCACAGTCTCGGGGCACACACCTACTGCCTATCAGCATAACACGCAACCCTCTCTTTATACCAGCTTCCTTTAAGGTCGTGCCATCTGGCTTCATTTGACCCTTGATCAATAGCTTTTGCATTGCTGGTGGAATGCCAAGAAGCTCATGCGCCTCTTGTTTCAGGTCACCAACAGTTGCAGACAGTGGCATGCCGAGATCAATACATGTTTTGCCGAACTGTAGCTTAAATATCACATTGACAGGATCTTGTTGCACGTTGCCCTTGTCTACTGGCAATTTCTCGTTTTCTGCTGCGGAAATCATGTTGGTGGACGAAGATAGGCCAAACTTGACAGGTGATCCTCAAGTTATGGTCAAAAAAAGCCCTTTGAATAAACAATCGCCTTGCACTCAATTGACGGCTGAGCAGAGTAGACTTCAGCCATGCAGCTTTTGCACGATGGTCGATACAGGGCTATGTCACAGCATGCATGCTGTGCTCATCTTTGCCACTAGCTCACCCTACCGTAGTAGTCGTGTACTCACCGTAACGTTGTGTTTCTACAATTTCAGCAACAGTTTCTCCTTTGCGTGCCGAGGCAAAACTTGCTGCAGTGCAATGGTCAAAAAAAAAGGTGGTCGAGAAATCAATCCAGCGGATGCTTTCAGAAAAACACAGCGCGCCAAGGAGATTGCCAGAAACAAAAAGGAAAGGAAATTTCAACGGGATGCTTTTGCCCTGAAAGCGCAACCAGATCAGATCAGAGACGAGCTTGCTGACGTCTTGGATAAAGAGCAAGATGGCCAGGTTCTCAGTCAAACACTGCGCCTGAAGAAGCGAGCTTTGCAAAGTGCATATGACGCTGCGCTCAAGAAGAAAAAGGTGAGCAGCTGTTACCGCTTGCACAGCTTTACTTGCGAGCCATCTTTACAGTTGAGTCTAGTCTTTTGCGGCCTGTAGGAGGATGACGTACGCAGGATCACACATGACATGCCTATGGCTGACCCTGCCCTGGGCACAGGGATCAGGCGTCCCGAAGACTCTGTGTACTATCACCCAACACTCAATCCACTGGGTGCTCCTCCTGCAGGAAAGCCACAGCGCTACCGCACAAGCGTGCTAGCGCTGGAGGCACCTCAGTCCTTGCACTCAGCAGCAGCCCTGCCTGTTCCAAAACCACCTCCTTTGCCACAAGGCCCTGCACCACTGCTGGCTCTGCCTGCTCCACTTAGCAATACTGCTGCTGGACCTTCGTCTAGAACTCATGCTGAAGGCAAGCTTGCACAACTCATCCTTGCTGCCAAAGGGCTCTGCCATCTGTGTACAACTTGCATTCTGTGTTTGCATGTCCTGCTATGTTTTGTGCTGATTGTGAGGCAATCGCTAGGTTTTCACTCACAGATATTAGCACATTCATGATTGTTGCATCACAGCCTTCTGTGCAGGCTCTGATGCTTTTCAGATATCTGGACCCCCTGCAATCCCTTTGCCTCCACCAGACGGGCCCCCTCCTGGAGCTGCTTGTGCAGGTAACATTTTTTGTCAGGAGAACTGAAGTATTTCACCTACACAACCAGTGCAGGGTTGCCATTAGTCATCAAAATGTCTATGTGAATTGTATGCACCATGTGATGCATAGCAAGCAATGTCTTCAGTGGAAATGGTCGTGGGAAGAGCTGCCACAATCAAGGTAAGAACGTTGCACCATACAGGGCAGTGTCAATGGATGCATACTATGCACGTTGTCCACCATTTATTTACCATACTGTCATGCATGCGGCCTGTCCGTAGCCCTGTGTGCTCAAGCTCTGCACACCTCTGTATCACCAGCAACAAGTCAAGGTTTTCAAGCACATTGCATCAGCCACTCCATAAGCTTAACTAGCAAGCATGTGTCTTTGTAAACCTCAATTGGTGGCAGGTCATCAGGCTTAAACTCTTTGCTAACAAAGGCCACAAAATGCAGTCTGATGGTGCATGAACAAGGCTGACGTGCAGGGCCAAGTTCAGCCGTGCCAGGACCCTTGCCGCCTCCTGCCGGCCCTCCCCCAGGCTTTGTCTCTGGCCACCTGCCACCCCCCTCTGGACCCCCTCCCAGCATGTCGATGCACAGGTTGCCTCCTCCCATGATGCCTCCGCCAGGCTATGCTGTGCTCATGCCACCTCCACCAGGTGACCCCTCTCACGACCTGTCTGCCATTGCCTGCCTTTCCCCTTGCTATTCTCTCTGCCTTGTGCCCTTCCGCTGGCAGGCCATGTATGCTGCACAACATTCCTCAAAAGCGTCTATGTGTCTGATGTTGCTATTGACACAGTCATGCGTGTGTGTGCTTGCATTGGGTGACTTTGTGGCTGCATCTACTTGAAGCATGGTGCACAGTGCTTTCAGGATACGCAGCGATATTATTTGCCCTTGTGCAGAAATAATTACTAATTGTGCGATACTGCGATATCCCTGCGTTACTGATCCCTTGAGGCGTTTTTGATCAGAGAAATCAAGTTTTGAAGTGCTTTTTTGAATTGTACGCACCAAGTGAGCAAGTTTTCAAATGTGACCTAGAAAAAACTTGAATCGTTTGGAATAGCTGTGACTTCAAACATGTACAGCTCTTTAACAGCTTTAGGCTCACATACTTTAACAAAAACTTGCCAGCAAGGATCAGGCGGCTTGCCTACTGCTCCAGAATCAGATACACTGCTGCTCACGTCATTTTCAGACATCTAGATTGCCTATCATCTGGCTGGGAGAACGCCGTGCGATATTGCGATATGCATTATTCAGGTGCGATACCCTGCGATACCTATTCTGCGATACGACGCACTGGCAGAGGGTCGTGCAGATAGGTGCAAAACATATTAAGCTACTAATTGTGTGCGGGGGTTTGTAATATCGCTGCGTACCCTGAGTGCTTTCAGCACTGATTTTGCAACAAAACAATATTGTGCCAGCTTCAGCAGTACATGAGATAATGTGCGTCTTTGCAGAGTTAGAAGACATTGTGATGCTTGCATGGTTTCGAAGTTAGTCTGCAGCAAAGACAGAACACTCAGACTGCATGCGATTGACACACAGTGTGTCATATTATCAGGTCCTCCCCCTGGAATAGCAGCTGCATCCAGGATCAAGAAGGACACCCAGTCCACCTTCACTGGTCAGTCCACAGTTGTCAAGATGCCGCAAGCAAGTGAGGATAAGACGGTGACAGCAATGGTTCCAGCCTCTGTTCGTGTCAAAAGGGAAATGGCAGCAAACGCTGCGGTGCAACGGCCACGCAGTCACACAGGCGCGTCAGCATTGTCTGGCTTTGGGCTCATGCCAACAAACATCATAACTCAAGCTGCACGATCCATACCCAAGCCAGCTGTCCCCTCTGAGACAGACAACAAATATCAAGATTTTCTGGCAGAGATGAATGCTTTGGGTGCAATGGCAAGCTGATAGTGTGCTTGTGAGTTGATGCACATGACGACTCCGCTCACCTTTCCAGCATTCTCCAGCCTGATGTTGATAAGTTGTCCTGAGCAACAATGTCAGTCATGTTGTGAATTGTGTCAATTGTTCATCATTTCTTCAAAGTTTGCTATCAGCACGTGCATTGGCTGAAGTCACAGATGCTTGTTGATGTGACTCTGAAATACCGTACCAGTGTTCTGCAGAATTGTGTTTTAGTGTGCAGTTCTGTATAACATCAGGATCTTTGCAGCGAGTGTATGTCTGTCAGCCAGTCACTTCCCTCTGTAATGTAAGGTCGGATTCATGGCTGATAGCCATGCTTGATGTGATGTCATTCATGACACAATTGCTGAAAGAGATGACCATTGCAATGCATGTGCCTGTTCAGATCTGGTATATGTCAGTCAGTGGCTTTCATGTGTACCCGAAAGGGTCTCTCATGAGTGAGATCCGTACGCATCTCTGCAGTCAGTGTGACAGGATGCATATGATAAATTCAATTGAAGAATTCGAAAGAGTTGCGTTCCAAGTTGCTGCTTAACTGTAGGCACAGAGATGTCGCCATGATGCTGCTGCACAAGTCAGCTGTCTGCCAATGATGCAATTTACACATCTGGTGTTGCATGACTTTGGGGAGACACATGTGTACACAACCACACGATACAGTTGACTCGAAGACACTTGCAGACAACAGGTAGAGAATAGCACTATTTGCATCATGTTTTGTCTACCGTGCAGCAGCTTGCACCTTCCTATGCAGAATCTCAAGGGGTCTCAGCTGCAGCAAGTGCGCTTGAGTCAGAAGCACTGAAGATTCCCACTGGTTTAACCGGCGACATGCATGGGCCTTCAATTGCAGAAAATGCTGCTGCTGCTGCCAGTGGTCCGCCTGCATCTGCTGCTGATGCATCCACAACTGCTGGTGACATATCCGTAACTGCAACTGATGAATCCGCAATAGCAGCTGACAAGTTCACAGCTGCAGCTGTCGAATGCAAATCTACTACCATGGGTGAACTACGTTTATGTCTAGTGGCTTCAATTGGCAGCTTGCCTGAGCGGCTTGATACCACCCCTGGCAGCCATGGGCAGCTGAGCAGCGTGGACGCTTGGCTAGTTACGTAAGGCTGCACATCTTCAAGGCTAGCAACAGCACTCATGTCTGATTTAGTAGCCTGCAGTATGAAGTAGGTCACTTGAAGCATGGTCATGCTGGTGATGCCACAAACAAGCCACAATATCAAAGCATTAGGCAGGTGCAAGCAATGAGCCACAAGTCTGCCTAGCTCATCTCACATAACTGATGCAGCTGACTTGTGCAACCTTCCAGCAGGGACATGTGCAATCTTCCAGCAGGGACACGAACACCAAATATCGCTTGGCCTGCAAATTGCATGCCTGCTGAAAGTGGTGTCTCACCAAAAAGAAAATTGTTGGCTTCTTTGGCTGCAATTGTGAGATCTGCTGCATTGCTGCTGCACCCTCTTTGCCAAAGGCTCCTATCCATTTCTGTAGCTGCAAAGATGGCAGCTGCTTTGCAACTCTAAGCTTGTCTGTAATTGCTGCAACGCTCGCTATGGGAGTGCGATATTCTTGAAGCTTGTATGCACGCAGCCCAGGTGTACTTGCAGGGATGTTGTTGCTGGTAGGTCGAAAGACATTGTCAGTGCAGGTCGAGAATTCCAGCCAGTTGTTGCTTGTCCCTGCAGTTCAGATTACAAAGTAAGCTGCCCCTATTTTGCAGGACAACTTTTTTGCATATGGCACTCAAGTGACTTACCCGAGTAAACTCAGCAAAGCATTTCACTGGAGTTATGTCTGTTGGCTTGCACAGGTGTCTGAAGTCAGCTGGGCAGAGGTGCTGTGGCAGTAGGCAGTTGCTCAGGTGAGCTTGAACCGTTGGTCCGTGATATTTGTGATTGTTCACGTAGACACTTCTGTCCCACTGTAATCACATAAGTTGCTCGGACAGGAGCAGTCATACCTGACGGCTCGCACTGTCACAAGCAAAGCACTCACATACTTGCCTTGACTGGCTTCAACTGCAAGATATCAGGGCCGTATGTGGCTTCAACCTCTTTCCAGGTCGCTGTAGCCTACGAGGCAAAACTCATGAACCGCAGCCCCGTTGGAAGACACATGCTGCGATGAGCTTTATGCAAAAGAGGCACCTGAAGGTTGTTCCAAGCCCCAGCCTGAGCATCACGAGACGTCATTAGCTGGTTTACAGCGTGCGATGTGCCATGTAGCACCATTACGATTGCAGCAGTGTTTCCCCCAATCGGGGACCCCGATGACCGGCACAAATTGATTAGAAAGGATTTCACTCAGCGTTTCAACTTGAAACTACATTTGCACGCAAAATCTTCAGCCTTGGCTCTAGAGTACGCTACTAGTAGCAAGGCTGCCATTGCATGATCCAGCCCAAACATGCATGCTGTGATGAGTCTACTACCTCGTCTACGACCCCTCACATACCAGGGGAAAGTCAAACCGCTTGACATGTTTGCTAGCCTTACAAACACTCACAAGTATATACAGGTTCCTAGATGTTGCCCTACTCCTGGTGAATGTTGTACAATTTTACGAAAACAGTGAATGGCAGTGCCTTTGTGGCAACAATAAGCGATCATCTACGCATAAAGTCCCAGTCAAAATGATATGTCAGATGGTATGTCAAAGGTGTTGGCCTCCATAAACAGCACAGATATCTTTAAAGACATACTCTGCAATTTTGCTCCTTCACATGCTGGCTTGCCGTGTCAGCTCATCTGCCGCGCTGTCGACTGCACAGTGTTGGTCATCCAGCGACCTTGCAGGTGTCGCTACCGAGCCTTCAACCAGATCCCTGGACTCACCGCTTTGTTATCAACAGCAGCGCTATGATACATACTGCTGAACAAATTCAGGCAGAAGAGACAACATGCAAACCAACAGACTGAACTTATCCTTTGATTTTGCCGGCAATCAGGACACTTCTTTTACCTACCACACACTGAAGGTCTATGTACGCAAAAATCTGAGGGGGAAACAGTAAAGTGCAAAGTCAGCCACATTTGCTGTTACCTCTGAGCATCTGCCTCTAAAGACTCACTTTGCTCTTCTGAGAGCAGTAGGGGTGGCGCGTGGTGATGCAGTACAGCAGAAGCAGTGTGTGGCAGCAGGCCTAGCAGCACCTCCATGCGGCTCATGCGTGCTAGCAGAGCACCCTCACGCTGATGTGCCTTCTGGATATGCTGTTCCTGGGCTTCTGCACACAGACAGGCACAGGACTGCATGTATCTGATGATTGAAAAGAATAGAAACGTTTGGGACTGGATACCAACATCATCCCAAAGAAGCTATAGCATCCTATAAGCTCTACAGGAAGGGCGCAAGTAACGAGTACATTATCATGTATAGGATCGACTGTATGTCTCTGAAAATCTTTAGCAAGCTGTCTGTTACTAGATGCGTGTAATGGAGGAGGGGACACATGAGTGCATGCATGGATGGAGGGATGAATGAGCCGTCCCACCCCAAGAAGCAGGCAAGCTCAGAGCACTTGCACGCATGACCAGAATGCTCGCTCACTCAGGTTGAGCCTCTGCCAGCACTCATGCATGTGCTCAAAAGAAATGCTGTTGCCAGCTGAAGTAAGAGCAGTGCAAAAACAAAGAGTAGCAGCAGCAGTGCATCACACCTAGCCGCCTCATCAGTGCTTGCACAAGTTTGTCCTGTGCGTGAGCACCTTGCTGCAGCTGGTGCGCCTTTGTAGGGTGCCCATGGAGTGATGCAAGATGTGGCAGCCCATCTGCACTGCTGACAGCTGCGACTGCCTGCACCAGCAATGTGCTGTCTTGGCCTGACTTGCAGCTTTTGATTCCAGCTGGTCAGGCTGGTTGTAGGATCAACAAGGCCTGAAGGGCAGTGAGTTCATCAAACATGTTGAATGCCAGCCTAGAGGCGGATAACAGCGCTCCTCGTATGGAGAGGATACACTTCTGCCAGGGTTTTACATTGCGCCAATTTTGTGAGCTTTGTGACATGTGCCACAAGCTGACATCTGCATGCATGTTATGCATCTTCCATGTTAGCAGCTTCATAAAGATCCACTAACCAAGTGTCTGCGGTGACAATCTCGCATACAGTGCCATGCATTTACTGGGGCTGGCTTGGGCAGTTGCCGTGAAAATACAGTTCAATACTTAAGAAACACAGTTGAAAGAGGCCTTGAATGGTAGGTGTCAATTGTGCTGATAAGGCCTGGCGACAAGGCTTGCAGCAAGTACACAGGCACTTGCATCAGCATGGGGTAGGGCACCTCAAAGTTGCGGTGTGTATCAGACCACTAGCAGCATGAGAGCTGGCAATGTAGAGTGTCAATCCTTTGTTACAGAATCGTACATTCAGCATCTTGAGCCATTGCGCGTCTTATAGGGTGACCTCCAATGTGGGAGAACCAAGGGGGTGAAAGGCTATCAGCAAACATGGACAGGCGAAGCCACTAACGCTCAAGAGGGAGCGTGCCATATTTGCTGCTAGCTTAGGAGAAAGGGCTGCAGCTTCATCCAGGTCTAGCTCGTGAGGCCTGGTCATAAGGCTGACAATATTGACAGCGTCCACAAAAGGGTAAGCTCACAGCCGCAAGGCAGGTAAGACCCTGAGCAATTGAGGTGTCTTGCCCAATGTTATGACTATGGTGTCCACAGTGCCTTTTGTGGCATGTGCAGTCAAGGGCTCAGGGTAGGTGACAGGGACAGGCAAGATGAGGGATGTGTGTAGGTGTCCTTACTACCAGGCATGATATTGTGTGCTGACCAGTTCGCTGACAAGCCTTGACGAGCACAAGTCATTGGGGCGGGGTGGCTTACAGTTGCTAGGTAAGTGAGGCCTTGAGCGGTGTGGGCGTGGGCCTGCTTCAGGGCCTCCACCTCCTCCCTCACCTTGCCCACCTGCTTCAGCTGCCCCACCACCTCCCCCAGCACGCACTGCGTCACATCCCCCAGCTTGCAAGCCACTGGCTTGCTGATGTCCCTCCCCTCCTCTGCACCACTCAACACACTTGGTCACTAGCTTGATACCTACTTGTCAGCCGCTGATCAGTCAGCAAACGTCTTTTCCCTTCTCTTGTTTCTGTCCTTATCTGCAAATGACAATGAATCCCATCAATGATGCATATCGCAGGCTGCACTGGATAAGTACACATACACACCTTATGTCATACACTATGTACTGTTTGAATTACACGTACCTTTCAGATACACATAGTTTTGAAGGATTTGCTGTTGCGCAAAGAATGTTAAATCAAATGCTTTAGCGTTTCCTGGGAAAGCAAAATGCAACTGACAGTAAGCAGAAACATTCAAAGCCCATGAACGATGACTAGGCTGACCTGGCATAGTGTCTGCCTTGAGTGACCTCTGCCTCTTGACTGGGCTGTTCTCCACATGGGGCACTTGCTGCTGCAAATCGGCAGTGACAGACATGACAGTGCTGCCAGCAACACGACTACTGGTGGAAGTGGTGGGGCCAGCAGACACAGGTGGGCGGCCTGACATACCAGCCTCTTCAGCCAACCTCTTCCTGGTCGGCGAGCAGGGTTGAGACTGCTGTGCTGGCTGCATCACACTGGCTATCATTCTGCTGTAGCGTTCTACTGCTGGCATACCATTCGGAAGAGCCCCAGAGACTGCTTGATTAGGTGGCACAGCTTGGTGTGGAGCCTCATGCTGCTCTAGGGAATGCTTTTGGTGTGAAGGTCCGGGGGAAGGTGGATCTGACATGTGACTGGCACCAGGGGGGTGCAGGGCACTGCCTGTGCCTTGCACCTTTGACTTGTCTTGCGCAATAGGGTGCTTGACATTCAGATCCAGGGGAAGAAAGTGTGGAGACAAGCCGTCTTGAGGGAGACAATGAGCAGGTGCAGCAGAGGCTTGAGCCCTCATAGCATGGGGCAGGATGGACTGGTCTAATCTGCCTGAGGCCTGACTTGTAAAGGCCATCAGGTCTGCGGCTGCATGCAGAGTGCCATTGTAGTCGTGCATTGAGCCATGCCAGGCAGAGGCATCCTGCCCTTCTGAAGAATACAGGCCACAGGGCTGCTTGGGAACAAAGCCTGTTGTGCGGAGTGCCTCTGCTCTGGCTGCAGGATTGACAGCTTTGCGCCTCTGTATGCTGATGAGTGCCTCCTTGTCATTTTTAACAAAACTCTCATTGGCAAATTCCCAGGCATCAGAGTCAATTTTACGAAAACCCTACAGGCATCAGAGACTGCCTGAGTTTAAACAACTATTTGCAAGATTCAAAAGCCTACAGCAGATTGTGCTGGGAATGCGCCATGTCTCACATAAGTGTTCAGTTGACGCACAAAGCTGCTGAAGTTGTTGTGCTTGAAAAATTTGGGAAGCAAATCTCGAGCAAACTCTGCTGGCTTCCATACCACGAAACTGCAACACAGCTCACTTCTTACTGTGATTCTGAATAACCGGGTCAGAAGACGAGCTGAGCGTGGCAGCCTACCTGTTGCCGCCTGATGCCCAAGAGACAACGGAGTTAGAAGAAGTGTCGTCTACGATATCATATCTGCAGTGTTGTAGTCTTGGTGAAGACTTGAGCAGTCAATTTAGCTTTAGATTCGACAAAGCCAACCCACGTTTTGCGTAGGAAAGGGGCAGGAGTTCCCATCATGTTTCGCGGAGGGGGTGTGGCCATGCAGCCCGGCAGGCAGCGGAGCTCAGTGACTACTCATCCCTCAGACACCCGAACCTCCTTTGTCGGCACAACATGTCTCCCCAATGTCGACATGAAATGTCTTACACAGGGTTGTCACAGAAAGCAGAGTGCTCATGTGCGCGAAATGTACGTTGAAGATGAGCCTGAGAAGGTGAAGCTTCTGCACGTCTCGAAGGAAGATGAAGATGAAAGTGAAGAGGACACAGCATGACTAACGATGACTCGCGAACACTCAGATGACTTCATGCAGGCCTTCTCAAGGTGGATCACTGTTGTTGCATTGCTTGTCACCGTTATGCTCACCGTCCAGTGGAGTATTATCTCACCCAAGTGCCTGGCACTCCAGCCTACCTTTGTCTTCTTAGAATATATGTAGATTGGCCATACTTTGCTGTATGATCAAACTAGTGCAGGAGCTGCAGGGCTTGTTCCTCTGCAGACAGGAGTGAGCTTGCGCCCTGTTTTCGACCGACCGCGGTACCAGCGTATCAGACTTTTCTAGCTAACTGGGTCATCTCTAGAAGAAGAAGGATTTTACAAGTTTCTGCCAGCCAACACAGCCGATCACTTGTGCCAATCATGGCAATCATGTTCAAATCATCATGAAATCTAGACAGTCTACTACGTAGTGGAAAACCCCGATATGATCAGGCTGTGCGAAAAATGACCTCATGGTGTCTGTGCTACCTGTGACAAGGCTTGCGTACCGAGACCGTAAAGAAGCAAGGGCAGTACACTCAAAAACCAAGTGCATCTCATCCCCCACAGCACCACTATTGCAAGCCAAGCACACCCTGTGAGCCCTAGCAACATGAGCAGCACCAGCCAAACGACCAGCAGCAACAGGCAAGCTATGGCAACCAAGCCTAAACTGCAGAAAGCGCTGCATGCGCCTACCAGAAACAGGCAAATGACAATAACGCCTACGAAGGCTGTATGGCCTAAACCACTGTTCATAAGTGCAAGAAACAACACCTCGAGTGGGAGCTTCACGAGGACAATACAAAGCAGCACTGCCCACGTCCTGCAACTGAACAGTCAAAGCCTCCACAATACTGTCAACATCCAGCAGGGGCATCACATCAAACACACGTGGCATATCATAACCCACTGAACCCAAGCAACTAGCCACAGAGCTGGCCATATTGCAAGCACCTCCCTGAAAGGCATCAGTAAGATTGTCCAAGCAGACCGTGTGGTAAAGGGAACCCACTGGCAATGCAGCCAAGCTGTTCCAAAATCGCAAAGTTTGCCTCCACCATAACACTTGCAAAGGCAACAAACCCAACTCTGCCAGCAGCATCCTACGCGGGGTTGAAGGCAACAAACCACAGATTGTCCTGAGGTAGTAATCATACAAGCGTTGCAAGTCCAAACGAGCACAGTTACCAGCAGCAACACGCGGGCTGTGCATGCCCCACACTTGACACCCATATAGCAAGACAGACACCAAGACAGCCTGCAATAAATGTACATGCAAGTTGATGGTTTTGCCACACTGCAGCAAAGAATGCCGTCGCTGGACAGCAGCCCAAGAACCACCAGCCTTTGACTTGATTGGGGTGACCAAATGCGCAACAGCACCTGACTGATGAAAATGAAGGCCCAAGTACTTGAAACTGGTGACCTGCTCAATAGGATTGTCATTGCATGAAAATGCCACAGCTGGCGCAGGCACAGGTGAGACAACCATGACCTTTGGCTTCAGGACGCTGATCTCCATATGCAAAATAGCACAGTAAGAAGACAAGGCATCAATGAGAGCTTGCGAGGAAGCCATCAGACATATACCATCAGCATAGACCAGTTCCCTCAGCCTCAAGTGCTGAATCTGTATTCCAGCAGCAGGAGCCACAGTCTCCAAGGTCTACAGGTTGTTACTCACAGCAATTTGCCTCACTGCCGTAAGCACTATGACTAAGCTTACTCATCCTGTCTCGTTACGGTGATCACTCCATGTGCCGACGTCTGCAACGGCATTGTGCGCAGTTTGCATACTCGTTGATGGTGACTTTGCATGCTTGCACTTTGCTATATGCACCGGCATGCGAAGGGACAGGCGTTTTCTGAAACGTTGAACACAGGCAAAGCGGCAGCGTTGGCAGTCTCAACATGGATCCGGTCATAGAGCGACAGGTGTCATCAAGTGCAGCTGGGCCTTCACACGCTTGTGACACTCCTGATGTATCACACCAGCTTCCCGGGCAATCGCAGTATGGAGGCTTGAACTTTGTCTCGGTATGAGTCAGTGGTACAAACATACCAGTTGCCAGCAAAGTTTCCAGCAAGGAATGGCTTTCTAAGTCAGCTTGAACCTTCTATGCCTGCAGCACATGCTTGCTGGAGCTGTCGCGGGCATTTCTGAGCACGTAGCCATGTATCCTATGGACACCATCAAGACCCGCATGCAGGCCTTGGGTCACCCTGGTCAGCGGGTACGCTGTTCAACTGTTTCAGTCATGTGCTCGTTTGCACGTATGCCATGATGACTCCAGATTTTGCTCTCAGCTGTCAAATTGCAGTAATGTTGAACATGAAGGTTGGCTGTGCGGAATTGTGCACGGTATCACGCCAACATCCTGAACACAAATTGCCTGCGCCTGCAACCTGGCACATGTACCCATCATCAATCGCTGCCAAGGATGTTGCTGAGCTCAATGTGACGCCGGCGTGATGCAGTTGCATGGGTCATCAGTGCCCAGGGCTGTGGCAGCTGTCATCAAGCGTGAGGGCATTGCAGGCTTGTATGGTGGTGTTGGCGTCACCACATGGGCAGCAGGGTGAGATCTGGACTGCTGCAGGCATGCATCCATGTGGGACATCATTCTAATCTATGCCACTTTGGTGTGTTATACGTGCTAGCCCATGCACTGGGCACTCCATCAATTGCCACCTACCAGCCATTGCAGCTATCTAGAATCAAGCTTATTGTGCAGTGTGCTTGCTTCTACTGCACTGCATTTGCATATGCATGTGCATCACAAGCTGCGACTCATAAGGAATGTTGGCTGATGAGAGTCAAATCTGATGTTGACATGCTCAGCATGCGCTGCTTGCAGGCCTGCCCATGCTCTGTATTTTGCGACGTATGAGCTGGCAAAAGATGCACTAGGCGGCAATGAAGCCGGGCACCACCCCATGGCAACAGCAGTGGCTGGCTCTGTGGCCACCATTATAAATGATGGGGTCATGACACCGTCAGATGTGGTGAAACAGCGATTACAGGTTGCCAATAGCCCATACAGAGGCATGACAGACTGTATACTTAGGGTTAGCAGGGAGGAGGGTATATCGGCTTTCTTCAAATCGTACAGAACAACAGTAAGCCTCACCAGGAATGCATAGCCCACTTTGCTCAAAGCTGGTCACAGCCTGCTCAGCATAGCATTCTGTGACTGTAGCTTTGTGAAAGCCAGGAAAGACAAGAATATGTTCCTGCTCCAGCTGCCATGCATAATGAGCAGTTATCATGAAATGCTGGTGGATCATAGCCTGTTTGCTGGGCTGTCCATGTTGCACTTTGGTGACAAGCTTTGCCTGGCAAGTATGCCATTGGCCAGTCTTTCGCTTTGATGCATAAGCACTTGTCCTTGACATGCATGTCGCTCAACTCATGTCCTCAAATCCAGCCAAGGCAGGACACAAGTTGCTCTTTCAGTCCTCAGCTGCAACTGTTAGCATGCAGCTGCACCAGTCAAGGTGTCGCACAGCAAAAGAGCAGCATATCTGATGCTGTCAAACATCAACACTGTCTCTTCATCTTGATGATGCAGCTATTATTCTGCACTAGCATGCTTGACTCACTCTGGTTGCGCACTTGCTTTGTTGTCCATTGCAAGCTACCTCTTTGGGTTGTGATACATCATCTGATGTGTCTGGTTTGATGCAGCTAGTAATGAATGTCCCATTCACAGCCATCCATTTTGCCACCTATGAGAGCTGTAAGAAATTGCTGGCAATGGAGGAGGATGAGTCACTGGCGGTGCAGTTAGCAGCTGGGGGGATGGCAGGGGGAGTTTCTGCAGCCCTGACGACCCCCCTTGATGTGGTCAAGACTCGACTACAACTGGAAGGTGTTAACAGCGCCACACGCTACAGCAGTACAGCAGTGGTAAGGACATACCTTGTACATGTCTTGCTGATGGCATAGGGCGAGCTTTCACATAGCAAACAGGGAGCTATGTGATCACAATAGTTTCAGTTGCTTACAAATCTCCTGTACATGCAACCCCTGTGTCATGAACAACTGATTGACAAGTGGTCAGTGTGTGCTGCTGTAAGTGTGATACCAAGCATGTGCATGTGCATGTGCAAGGACTGATTCTCAGTTTACAGTGGCGTTCAATACAAATGACAGCTGTTTGCTTTATACAGAGGCCAATGTTGAGGCAGATAGTTAGAGAAGAGGGCAAGCGAGCTCTCTGGTCTGGACTGAAGCCACGATGTCTATTTCACATACCAGCTGCTGCAATATGCTGGGGAACCTACGAAAGTGCAAAGTCCCTTCTGGGCGCACAATAGCTGTAATTAGTGGTTGATAGATTCAGATGGCCATGCCACATGCTGCATACACTGCTCGCTGCTCAACAGAGATGTGAAAACCTGTGCATGGTCCAAGCTCAACAAGCTCAATTGCATTGGGCTTGTCCTGACTCCTGTAGCATCATTGTCTGCTGCACGCATACATGCACACGTATGCCACACGCACATGTTTACCTGCCATTACATTCTGCAGTGTATAGTGAGCACTGCCTCAACACAAGCAGTTGCAGCATTGCAAGTCTGCACAGACTGCTGGTGCTGATTTGTCGTGTGCATCAGGGACTGTGCAGGTTGGTCATTACATTGTGGTGGTGGTATCTTGCATGGAGTGCTTGCAAAGCTCTGCTATGCAGCGACGACAGAGACAAGACCAGATGATGTCCTTGGCTCTGGTGCTTGTGCTGTTGAGACAATGTTGTGCTGGATTGTGGCCTGACTAACGTCCACATCACCAGCTGATGAGCTAGCCACAGGCAACGATCGACTGACAGCAGATGTTTTCCCTGCAGCAGGCGCTGCTGGGGCTGCTACAATCTGAGATCCTGAGTCAACTGCCTTTGTGCATCTTGAGGGCACCTGACTTACAGCTGCTACAGCTGTGTATGTTGAATCTAACGGTTGTACAGCTTGGGGTCAGGCTGACCTTTTGATCTTGTCCAAAACATGCAGATTCAAGCTGCTGGCTGGCTGGCTACACTATACATCAGGTTGCCTAAACTGCATCTGGCGTTTGCAAATCTATGCAACGTATACGCTGATCCAAACCCTAGCGGTACTGTTTAGATACTTGGATGTTCCAGAACAAGGCTGATATGGCTTGTACATATGCTTCTAGTCCTGGCTCATGCATGATTTATATGGATCGAGGCCTCGTACAAAATGTACTGGTGTCTAGAGATGATATATGTTTGGCTTGGCCCAGCTGTCTTGTGCGTCTAAGGTCTTGTCATAAGTCAGAAAATGTGCGTCAGCTACGCTCATCCTTACAAATTGCATGCATTTTCAGCACATCATGGCACACTGTAGGACTGCCCACAGACATAAGTAAAGCTCAAAGTAGCCGAGCACTTCATGTATCAACATGTTGGGCACAACAAAGCTGCGTTTCCTTGTGCAGCTGACAATTATTCGCTATGTTGGGCAGCCTATAATCAACCTAAGCAATAGCAATGCTGAGCGCTAAATGTTCAAAAGTATGCGTGTCAAGAACAAACACCAGGCGCTAGAACAAAACTGCAAATACCCATTTGAGCTTGCGGACACAGTAGTAATATCAGACAGTGATACTTCATCAACCATGATCTGGAGTTGCTCCCAACAGAAGCCATCACATGCAAAATCCTCATCACTTCATTTCTGGAGTCAACCTTCATTGCTGTGTAGCTGTGGAGGCAGTGATTTTGACCAGCAGCAAGGAATCAACCACGTTGTAGCTGACTGCCTGAACTGTAGGAGAGGCATAATCTACTGTCACTGGACCTACATACCCCTCTGGGCTGTCCACCTGCATATACACCATACTGAAACACCAACAAGAGCGTCAGGCACATGAGCAACGTGTAGCATTGCATTGACTGGCCACAGCCAGCAAAGCATCTGATCTGCTGCTCATGGGTCATGGTTGTACCATGCTCAAAGTTGGCAAGACAAGAGCGCACAAAGTAAGGTGATAGAGTATTGTGGGCAGCAATATCCTGTAGCTTCGCATACTGCATCACAGTGTGCAGCACAGTCAACAGACACAGTATGCCAACTTCAAGGGACTGCATGATGAGTGCCCCACCCGGACAAGATAGTCAGAAGAAGAAGAGTAAGTGGAGAGCACAGACACGTTGCCAGTCTGGCCGGTGTTGCTGAGCTGCACGGTGAAGTCTGCGGCTCTGGGGGTGACACTGGTGTTAAACGAGAACACTAGCAGGTTGGCTGAGCTGTTGGTCGTGGCCCTTCCAACACCATACTGCATGTTGATGGCATACAACTGCCCACTGCATCAACATGCAAGTCATCGCTTTTGTTCACAGAAGGGCAAATCAGGAAGAAACTATCAACAAAGACATCACTCCAAATATGCTATGGGCGTTCACTGCTATGAGGGCTGATTAACAAAGTAGGCAAAGCAATTGCACAGTGCGTATGGTTGCAAGACCAAGATGAAGGCTTGGTGACCACAGGCTTTCCAAGTTTTCAGTTGCAGCCACATTACATACAAGAAGCAATTAGTGCATCAGTGACTGACTTCAGTGGAGCAGAGTGGTGCAAGCATGACACAGTGATGCTCAAGGTGATGAGAGATACCTAGTCACCGCAGCAGTATCTTCTTCCTGCAGATCATGGTGAACATGCTTAGCACTTCAGTACGCCATTGGACACTCAAAAAGACTTAGGTTGGCCTTGCCTTACAACATAGACAAGAAGGTATCCCCGCAACAGCACCAGGCAGACTATACAGTATTCAAGCAAAAGTAGGCGGCCAGCACTCAAGTTTGCACAGTTCTGCCAGCTTGTTTGACATACATGTGTGCATGGGCAAGAGACATGATGAGTAGTATCAGCAGATGGGTTAGTACCGGTCCAGAGTACGACTCGATGGCTCCAGAACTCTCTGGTGCTGCTGCAGCTTCAGGCGCAGCTTCTGGCATCATGCTGGGACCAGGGGCAGGTGCAGGAGCAGCTGCTGGTACCAGCATGCTGCCATACACCACATTAGTGATGTCTACAGGACCGTTGTATGCAGTCACGTTGTAAAGAGCCTTGTCCGAGTTGGCGTACAGGGTTGTAGCCAGGTCTTGGGCAGAAAGGTATGCTAGAGGAGGGAAGGCGATAGTGAGATTCATGGCAAGTTCAGGAGATGCAGCAGGTGCAACAGGAGCTTCCTCAGCAGGTGTCAGGGAGGCTTCTGGTGTAGAAGCTGGGGTGGCGATTGGGCTTGTTGCTGAGACGCTCTCAATCATAGCAGGTGATGATTCCTGAGTGCCTGGTGAGGAAGTTGCTGCAGGCACTGCTGCAGGGGTGCCTTCAGGGGGAGGGGGAGGGGGGGGAGGAGGGGGAGGAGGGGGAGGTGGGGGTGGTGGAGGAGCAGGTGAGGATGACGGCAAGGCTTCAGCAGGTGAAGTGGGAGAGGGTGTGGCTTCTGCGGTACTTGGTGTAGTCGTTGCAGCAGGTGGTGATGCAACAGTTGGGCTGCCAGTTACAGCTGGGGTGGTCACACTCGCAGATGGTGTAGTGGAAGGGCTTGGTGACGTGGAGGCTGCTGCTGTTGTGACTGGAGTGGCAGCTGTGGTGGCGGCGCTGGTAGCAGCAGGCGTGGCTGCTGTGGTTGCACCTGTAGTTGCTGCACTGGTGGCACCAGCTGTGGCTGCAGGAGTGGCAGTAGTGGTCTCAGCAGCAGCAGCAGGTGTGGACTCAGGGGAGGCTACTTCAGGACTGCTCTCGGCAGGGATACTGAAAGGGGATGCCGTTGCAGCTGGAGATACACTCCCTGGGGATTGGGAAACAATGGCATCTGTGATCTGGGGTGAGGAGACTGTGAAGGAGGCAACAGCAGTGACAAGGCTTGGCAGCGCTGTTGCTGGGTTGTTCTTCAAAGCTGCCACAAAGTTGGTGGCAGCTAAAGTGCCCTGACTAGCTGAGCTGGACACCTACATTTGTGCAGACAGTGTTGACTCATTTGTGGATGCACTTCTCAGAAGCCACGTTCTACTAGAAATTTCCAGTAGACACACTTAAATCACATGCAAATTGCTTGTGATTTAAGATGGCATTTACACTTGCAAGCATCTGTTCGAGATTCAAAGTCTGGACATGCTGGGCAAAGCAGCACATACCTGATTGTTGGCAGGGAAAACAATGGTCACATTCCAGGAGTCAGAGCCCACATCAAGTGCAGTGGTGGTCACTGTCAATGGTGAGACAGCTGTGGCCACTGCTGCTTGAATGTCTGCAAGCACTGTTGCATCACTTGCAGCTGTTGCAGCAGCAAATGTGGCTGTGAAGGTCACAGTGCTCTGTAAGGTGTTGCCAGACTGCAACAAGTGACGCCTGCTTGGACTGGGTGCTGACGCCAAGCTGTAGTTTGCATTGATGGCCACGACGGAAGTGGCGATTGGCGTAGTGTTGCCAACATACAGGCTGATAGCTTGACTAAGCGACGCTGCCACGTCTTCAACCTGAGACAGTGTGAGGCTGTTAGCTGGAATATTTTCAAACGTGGCTAGACAGCTAACCACAGGCTCCATTCCCGCAGGTATGGCAGGAAACACCAGGCTTGCAGACGGCGCAGCAGCTGATGCATTGACCAGAACTGTCTCAGCTGGGGTCAGGGTTGTCGAAGGTGTTTCAGGTGATGATCCAGTAGAAGCAGAAGAGAAGGTGTATGACGAGCTACTAGAGGCAGCTGCTGTGACAGCTGGAGTGGATGCAGTAGCAGCTGAGGGGCTGCTTGGGGTGGCTGCCAGAGATGTTCCAGCCGATGCCGTGGTGGCTGGGCTTGTGACTGCTGGTGATACTGCCATGGTTGTGACAGGTGATGCTGCAATGGTTGCGGCAGGTGATGTAGGGACAGCAGGGCTGGCCGGAACTGTAGCAGCTGGAGTCGTGCCTGCAGATACTGGAGGAGAAGTGGCCACTGGAGCTGGTGTAGCAGTGGTGACTGGCACTGGTGTGACTGATGGTGGTGGTGATGTCACCCCTGCTGTGGCTGTTGGGGAGCTGACCAGAATGGGAGGAGGAGGAGGAGAAGGGGCTACCAAGCTAGAAGGGGAGGGAGATGCATACGGGGACGGCACCTGCACGGCCATCCAGCAGACAATGACCAGTGCAAAGGATGCAATAGAGGGTATCATTAGAGCTTGCTATGCTCTGGCTGCAGCATGCAGCTGATTTGGCTGGGACATGCAGACTGAGTATCAGCCCATTGTTTTGTATTGCAATGCTGTACTTCAGCAAGCTTTAAGGCTGTGACATGGCCTAGATCAAGTCATGATAATGCTTGTCATTGGTGTGTGGCTTCACCTGCAGCCCTGAAGAGGGAGATGGCGTAGAGGTGCTAGAGGCTGGAGCTTCAGCAGGAGCATATGGTTCAGGCACCTGCACTTGTCAGAAGATTTGGGACACACAGTAACATCGCTTTTGCACCTTTTTTGAGCAGCTGAAAGACCTGACCTGGAGAAAAGACCTCTTTGGTATTATCGACTGCAGGACGGAAGTGAGTGTGGGTGCTGGCTTGGACTTTGAAGCCAAGAGGCTTCTTTGAGACATGCTATTCAACTGCAGTCAACAGCAATGTCAAATGAACATTCGACTGACGCCATGCTCTGCAACATGCGCAAATTTCGCGTTTGCGGACCCTGCCTGTGACATGGCGGGGTGTGCAGCTTCGCCCTGATCCAGGTTTGCGGTACACTGTGGTGGACCATTCTCTTGCAGATCAGACGTGCTAAGTCGATTCGGGGCGGCCACATCATCAAGCTCGCTGTCGCCGGGCTTATGTCCTGATACTGACGTATTAGCAGAAACCTTGCTAGTTAAGGCTATACTCAGTAGGCAGAACACCAGTACTCTGCAAGAGCGTTGATGACCACCGAGACGCTCACGGCGATGCAGCGCTCTGCACCGACCGCAGTCGAGGCTCATCAGCGGAATGCAGTCGCAGCCGGCAGCAGTGATCACAGCGAACTGACGCACTCAGCTTGTATCCTTCCGACCAGACTGTGTTGCCTTATGTTGAAGAAGGCAGTCGCTTGCCGCACACTGCATACGTTGAGATATGCGCTACAACTTGCCAGCAAACACATCAGCCGAAGCATATGCAGCCCGCGCCCGCGAAACGTAACCTCCCATCCCCCCTCCCCCTTCCCCCTCCCCTTCCCTCCTCCCTCCCTCCTCCCTTTTACTACCTCTCCCAGTCATAAACGCCAGTCATTAACGCCAGTCATCTGCGACACATCTTGGCTCGAACAAATAGCAGACAACAAAGGGAGCTCAGTGTGCGCATTCTGCCGAAACGTTCGTCGCGTGCTCAACACACTTGCAGAGGTCGCAAGCTGTTCCGCAGACCTGCGCTTTGCGGACATTATACGCGCCAGTCTGGAGCCCCAAAACCGCGTAGAAGTACTGCCTTGGATTTTATTGCCTTCGGC
>JAABUP010001512.1_pt1 | contig 48799 bp, 69 predicted proteins | sample 5559201 | NCBI WGS metagenome assembly JAABUP01 (sample SAMN10711887, study PRJNA513373) | rock metagenome | isolation source: Antarctica rocks | place: Antarctica | reverse complement strand
GCATCAGCATCAGCATCAGCATCAGCATCAGCATCAGCATCAGCATCAGCATCAGCATCAGCATCAGCATCAGCATCAGCATCAGCATCAGCATCAGCATCAGCATCAGCATCAGCATCAGCATCAGCATCAGTTTGAAGTCATGTCCTTGGTCACCCGCAACCTGCTTTACCACATGTATCGAATTTTTGATAGACACTTCCAGTGACTCCAAAGCTGTCAAGTCACAGATGGTGGCAGGAAGCCATAGTGGCAGGAGACTGTGTGCTTTTGACAAAAGGTCGAGGCACTGTACTCAAGGACCCATGGCCAAACACGGTCTCAGACCCAGCATGCCATTGCATTGCATAATGGTCTGTGCAGGTGCTTCCAGAGCATGTGCCATCACCGCTTCACACTTTCGCATGGGAGGACATGCATGGGATCGAGGTTCTCGACATGACTCAGCAGCTGCACCATGCCAGTTGGCTGTTAAGTGACGCTTGGCCTCGCCTCTCTCCTGAAGCCACAGGCAGCGCATCCAGAGAAGAGCTAGAGTGGGCTGTCTCAGTGAGTCTCACACACCCTGAAAGGGTTTGGGCTAAACCCTAAACCGTGCACCCTTTGTCTGACCTGTTGAGTGTGAGTGCTGATTGGGCTGTTGCCCTTGTCATGTACTTGAGTGCCACAGGCAGGGTGTCTAGAGAAGAGCTACAGTGGGCTGTCTCAGTGAGTCTGTTGCACCCCTTGTCCAACTTGTTGAGTGTGAGTGGGCAGTGTGAGTGGGTCTCTGACACCCTTTGCCCAACCTGTTGACTGTGAGTGCTGGGCTGTCTCAGTAAGTCTGTCACATTCTTTGGCCTACCTGTTGAGTGTGAGTGCTCAACTGGGATGTTGAGTGTGAGTGCTGAACTGGGCTGTTGAGTGTGAGTGCTGAACTGGGCTGTTGGGCAAGGCATGCCCTTGCCGGTCACTCAAGTGCCTCAGGTGATGCGCCAGGTAATGCACCAGGTCATGCACCAGGACAAGGGTCAGAATGGGCTGTCTTGCTGAGTCACAAGTCATGGTTGGTCACAACTTGACAACTGAAGCAACACTCTGGTATGGCCCAGTGGCCCTGTATGTGGCCCAGTGTTCAGTTGCATCAGATCTTGGCCATCAGGGTTTTGAAAAAACCTAGGAGTTCTCAAAGCTTTAGAGTTGTCAGGGGAGTTAGGTGCGATGGAGGGCTTAGGGTTTTAGGCTGTTTTTGCAGTTTACATTCTGACATCTGATGCGACTCAACGCTCGGGCTGTACATGCACCAGGCATGTAGGCCGGCTGGCTGCTTGCTGTTGCCTACTGATAGCACCTTAGATCACAGGGAATGCATCCAGGGATGATGTGGAGCGCCCTGTTCCTGCAGTCCTCATGTCCTTATGAGACCTGTTGCAAGGCACTTGAATGTAAATGCTGATGACAGAATCAGCACGGTTGCTAGAGGACTTCAAGCGCCTTGCAACAGGTCTCACAAGGACAAGATGGTCTGTCATTACCATTCAGGCTTTTGCAACAAGTCTCACCCAGGCAGCACAATACAAGTAAGGATGACTATGCATATGCTGCCACCTTCAGCGTGACTGATGGCGGTCACATGGCTGTGTCTTGCTGTATGTGTGTGTGTGTGATGCAGGTGGTGCATTCCAGGACTTTTGGGACAGCAGCCAAGGAAGGTGGGACAGCTGTGCACATGCTGTTGCCTTTGGTCGATTTCCTGAACCACGGTGGGGATGAGACTGAGTGCTTCCCTGGGGACCTCTTTGCCCCCACTGCCAATGTCAGGTGGGCGGTGTCCTTTTGCTCTTTGTCTTGCCTTTGTCTTCTTCTTCTTCTTCTTCCCGTGAACCAATCTGAATCATGGGAAGATGACTATCAGTCCGCTCCCTTGGGGACCCCTTTGGCCTCACTGCCAATGTTGGATGTGTGTGCTCTGGCCCTTTCCCATCTTGTCGTCTTGTTCTTCTGGTTGATGTGATGTTATTACGGAAAAAAATCCATTCACATGACGATGAGTGCCTTTGTCGACTCACATTGCCGTCGCCACATGAGACATGTCTGCCTTGAGACATCTCATTTCCAAAGGATGGTCAAGTGCTCCAAAAGCTTGCATGACTGTTTTTGGTATAATCCAGCAGCTATCTCTACCGGACTCAGGCATGAGCAGCAATGTGGCAAGAGGTTGATCAGCACAAACTCCACTGCATCTACGCTGCTTTGGCACCACTTCATAAATGTTGCACATGGTTTTTTGGCAAACATTGATGTGTGTTGCCAGTGTTTGCCACTCTCAGCACGGGCATGCAACTGTGTGGCATTTGCTAAGCTTTATCAAGCTTCAGAGGCTGGCATGCATGTCTGTGAAAGCAGAAGGTGCTTTTTTAACGTAAAAAGTATATTCATACTTTTTGGTATCTGAGGTGCAGGTAGTCCCTTTCTGTTACCACTGCCGTTGTTGACATCTGCATCATTGCTTGCAGAGTCAAAGCACATATCTTGAATGTTCAACTGCATTCATCGTTGGTGATGAACCTGTATTTTCTGACTGTTTCTGACATAGAGAGTTAGCTTCCCGCCACAGAGTTGCTTGTGAACGTGCTGCACTTCCCCTTGACAATATTCAATTCCTTTATTTGATGATCATATAAGCTTCTACAAAACCTGAAATGGTACTGAGCCTTCCATATTGGACAGGTGGCATCTTGTGGCACCGCCGTCTAACAAGCCTGGTGAGGGTTTCCAAATGCATTTAGTAGCCAGGCAAGACATTCCAGAGGGGCAGGAGATACTGCTGTCTTATGGGGACCGTAACAATGATGATTTCTTCCTACATTACGGCTTCGTACCCCTGCGTAACCCGCACGATGACGCAGTACTGTTCCAAGATTTGACAGACGCCTTGGACTGGCACTATGAGCATTTCAAGCCTGAGGTGTAGTGCGTTGTGCTATGCTGCGCTGTGCTGTGCTGTGCTGTGCTGTGCTGTGCTGTTTTTGCAGATGTTTGAAGGTTGTGCAGAGACACCACATTCAACAGCTGCTGAGGCACACCTGACCCTGAAAAGCATTCCAGCATTCTGTTTGTTACATTATTGAGCTTTGTTTGTTGCAGGGCTTGGCAAACGAAGAAGACGCAAGGATATTGTATCAAGCAGCTGCTGAGGCAGGGCTGGCACAGGAACGGCCCCCCAGTCCTGAAGATCATCTCACTGCTGCCATGCAGGAGCAACAGCAGAAACTAAGGGTGGGTTTCTCTTTCTTTCCCCTTTGTTTTCTGATCTTTCCACCGGGTCGGCTGCTTTTGGCTGCCTGAGTCTCACATGCATTTCATTATTGGATCTGGTCCGCCTGTTGTGAAAGCGCAACAATCTTTTGCTCTGTGTCTGCGGCATGTCTATGTGATGTACACTTGAGATCATACAGTCAGCACGTAGCCCCATTGAGCGCCCAAATGGTCAAAGAAGTCGTCTGTTTGTGGAACACTCTTGCACCAACATGTGCAGCCTTGCTGCATCTGTCTGATCGGATATACTTTTGTGCCTGCAATGAACTTTACGGCTGAGAGTTTGCCAACCTGGCTTTTGCAGGTATAGACATACCTATGTCCTCTAGACCAAGCTTTGTTACGTATCTTTACCATCACTTTATTTTTGTTGCTGTATCATCACGATCATCATTACTTGCATCATCCTTTCTATGCTGACCCAGGTGTACCCAGGGGCATTGGTAGACGGCCGGCTGATGGCAGCATTCCAGCATCTAGTTGCCTCCCAGGGGCAAGAACCAAAAAAAGCGGAGGCAGCTGTGGCTGCCAGGTGCCAGCAACTGCTTGCAGCCATGACACCGTTGCCAGATGATCTCAAGGCTCTAGCAGCTGATCCGTGGACTGAGCAAGATGACCGATGGTACTACGTGACTTCAGCGCAGCATTACGGAGTGGTAAGGTGTCATTAGTAACCTGTTGTGATGCGTTCACATGCACTGTCAGGTGCAGTCAAACAATTTGTTGTCTCGCATGGAAGCTCAAGAGGTTGTGCTTGTGCGCTGCCTCTACAGTGATCCTACCATTGTCAGGTGTCTACATGCTATGTCATGAGTCTGCACTGTGCTGTTGCACCATCAATCACTCACTCAGTCATGCACTTGTTCATTCACTCATGCATTCATTCACTCACTCACTCACCCACTCACCCACTCACTCACTCACTCACTCACTCACGCACTCACTCACTCACTCACTCACTCACTCACTCACTCACTCACTCACTCACTCAATTGCTAACTCACTCACTCACTCAATTGCTAACTCATTCACTCACTATCTCGCTCACTCCCTCGCTCTCTCACTCACCCACTCACTCACTCATTCACTCACTCATGCATTCTGTCAGTCAGTCATCCATTCATACGTCCATCCGTTCGGTCATAGCATACCGGTGTACCAGCGATAAACATGCTCTGATATAGTATGAGTCAGACTGGACAAGTTGGCGCCAATGTTCGTGACTATGACCAGGTTAGCATGAACATGTTCAGCCTGATTTTACAATGTGTTCCCGCCAAATTCATTCCTGCCTCGTATCAGACGACAACAGCTGACTGGTTCCAGGTTGTTTCAAACTGTGAAAACCAATGAGACCAGAAAGTAACAAAACAAAAGTCATCGCACCTGTTGCCTCGAGGGGTTGAGCACGCTGCAGGCAGAACTAAAATCAGCTAGCAGAATTGATTGTCTGCAATCTATCTGAAGTCTGCTCTGGTGCAGGCCATCCAGAAGCATCCTCAGACACAAGTGCTGTTGCAAGCCAGCACGCCAGAGGTCGCAGCACCACCTGTGCAGAGCCCAGCACTTGCGCAGCAAGATGCAAGCAGCAAAGCATACGCAGAAGACGACATGCCAGGTGTCACAAGCACCACAGACCTTCAGAAAGGGGTCCTCACGCCAGCAAGGAGATTGGCATTGATTTATCGGTCACAAAAGAAGATGCTGCTGTGGGATGTGGTGCTGCAAGGATGACATAACGTATGCCATGGCGTGGGCGCGTCGTTCAAGCATAGCGAGGAGCAAAGCCAATCTGTCACTTGTCGTGTCTTTTGGAAGGCAATGAGGACAAGCTCGACCCCTGGTCGATGCTCAAATTGGAAGGATCTTCCAGCCATGTTCTGATGTTCACAGTGGTTTTCTCCAAGTTGCGCAGCACACAGCAATTGTCTCAAAGTACCAATTGTATCGGATTGTTCACATTGCCAGACATACCGTATGCTCATCGAGGTGCTGTCGTCCTTGCAACTTGGCACAGCTGTGATGCTTGGAATTTCATGAGACGTCATCTCTCTACAGGCGACGCAGCAACGGTGTACTGAGTCCTCATGGCTTTGTCAGCAGGCAGCATTGGCATTGCAGAGCTTGACTGCGGATGTGAATGGCAGACTTGCAATAAAATATAATGCTTCGATAACAAGGATTTTCTGACGTTTGAACGCGCTAAGCTTGCTGCGCTCGATTGGTCACAAAAAACTTCAACGTTTGTATTAGAGTTCGGACGCTAGGTGCGATAAGCTAGTTGTTTGTTCTCAGCCGTAACCGACGCTTGCGGCCGTACGCGGTCGAAAAGATCACTGCTGCCTCTTCATGCGGTTCTCGGTAAGCCTCAAGACGAGACTAGCTCTCACTGCTGTCTGCACTAGAGCATCTGCAAACTTCAATGTGAAATAAAGTCACCTCATCCGTTGCTGGTTACGCGCACGATGAAGATTCCGTATCAACTATAAGCTATGCATGGCGACATCTCGCGCGGTGTTACTGCAGGCCTGGCCCCGCATAGGACCGTGCTGAGCTGACATTGCGTGCTTGCTGAATGGCTTTCCGTCAAATAATCCAAAGTAGCAAGCAGCTGTTCGCCCCTGCCACCAATTTTGGGCAGTGGTATCTGGCAACTGCAAAGAAACACCCTTTCCCAACAGCCTTCTTCACAAGCGGCATCAAAACAAGTCTTGCAGACATCATTGCTCAGAAGGTGAGCTCACGAGTACTGCGCTGCATTGTCAGAGCTCTGTCGTATGGCTTCCCTGCAGCGGTGACAAAGTCATTTCTAGTGTGGATCAGCGTATGCATGACCTGCATGCATTTGTTGCCACAGGTTGTCGAGAAGAAAGAGGACTTTGACTGGACACGTCATGCTGCTTTTGTCACATTTGGCTTTGCCTACCTGGGCAGCGTACAGTATTACCTGTACAATGTCAAGTTTGTACAGTGGTGCGGTGGCATCACAGCTCAAGTTGGCCATGCTGGTGTTGCACCGCTGAAGACCTTCATGGACCAGGCAATACAGTGAGTCACTTTGCCAGCTCCATGCAGATGATATTGTGCTGACACTTGTACCAAAACGGGAGCTTGTTATGCTGTTGTTTGGAGCAACAGAGTGGGCGTATGCTCCCCAGAAAAGCAATGCATATTGTGGCACTCCTCAAGACCACAATTAAGCACATCCTGTTCCCTTGTGACGTTGTCTTTGAGTGGCTCACCTTGTATTGGCAAGCTTGCAGGCAGCATATTTGAAGTAAATGCATGTTTGAAGTAAATGCATATGGCATGTCATACAGCAGGCTTGCTATCTGCCTGCACAGCATGTAAATCCAGATGCATGTATGCATTCATGCAATCTTTCATGCTTTCTCGCGAAACAAGTCTTGTCCTACAGTCAGGTACATACAGCCCTCAGCAGCTCCCTGTCAGTCAGCAGTGTTCATTCTGCCCTTCTGGCATTTCCCAGCATTTTGCAAGTTGTGGCAATACAGCGTTTCTGCAGTCATCTCCTGATTCTGCACCCAATCACAAGCCCGGTGTAATGGGTGTACATGAAAGCGGCAAACAACTTGTGATGCTTCTGAGCTATGTGTGCTGGTGCCGATGTGATGTCATGGACCTGCCCAAGCATCTCTTTCAATTGTTCAGCATGCTGATGACAGGTGGCACAATAAACATAGTGCTGCTTGGATGCTCAGCTACAGCTGACATATTTATTGCTCTGCAGAGCTACCTTTCCATATCTTATTCAACTTCCGGTACAGTCGAGAGCCTAGTGGAACAGCAGTCCCTTCAGAAGGCACAACATATGCCACAGAATGTTTTCTCATGCTGACTGACACTGCTCATGCTGATGCACATGTATGTCCATGCAGTCACCCCTTCATGTATTTCCCCACCTTCTACACAGTCAAAAGCCTGGTAGAAAGGCAGCCCCACCCTCTGGAGCATGCGTACAACAAGTGGCGCAATGAGATCTGGGACAGCTGCAAGGCGCTGTGGACGCTGTGGGTCCCGGCCCAAGTCATCAACTTTGCATTTGTGCCACGCTACATGCGAGTGCCCTTTGGTGCGTCAGCTCTTGCTGCTTCTCATGTTCTTCTGCTGCCTCTTTTCCTCTGCTTGTTTTGTGTTTGCTGTAATGGCTTAATGCTTGGTCAGATTATGCGCATTAGCTTGTGCAGCAGTGATGGCATACGCGCCTTCCTTTGCTTCTTCTGCTTGAGATCCTTGTCCACATCATGGCTTTAGCTCAACATGTTTGACCAATAATCCGATCATTTTCGAAATTATGATCCAGCAATGGGACATGTCTCAGTCCTGTCTGTGGCACTGCAGCGGCTGGAGTATCCTTCTTGTGGTGCATCATTCTGAGCACCATGCAAGGCAAGTATGACGAAGGGTCCAAACCAGACGGCAAGAAACTAGAAAACGAGCAGGGTGAAACAGCACCAGCGTAAACAGCTATGAAGCTGTTGAGTTTATTGGATTGGACAGAAGAACTTGATGAGATGTATTGTTGAATGTGGCTTGTCTGGAGCTCAGACAACAGCAATTGGCTTGCTCTCAAAGGGCCAATGATTGGCAGCTTTGCTCAGGTCTGCTGCAGCCAGGTCCAAGGTCGCGTAGCACTGACTGTTGACGAAGTGACAAGCACAGTGCATGTAGTCTGGTGCAAACATGAGAGGGCAAGAAGAGCAGTATTGCTGAGTTGTGAATTTGCCGTTGCCATGGTAAGCTGTATATCAGGAGGAGCGTACGAGTGTCATGAAGAACTGTCAGACTTGCAGCAGTGAACACAGTTGGCAGCTGACCGCCTGTATGAGTTTAGGCAGACAACATTGATGTTCACCTTGCCAACAGTTTGTAGAACTAAATATCGTTGAAAGTTTAGCCCGTTATATCACCCGGGTGTTGAAGGGCGCTGTCAATACTAAGTCTCGATGAGCAGGTTGCAAATGCTGGCGTTGTTTGTCAGACACACGATGTATTGCGACTTATGCAGCTGAAACATTTTATCGTTCTCCAAGAAACGAGTACTATTCTTGACTATCGCTCGCTGCATCCCAGACTGCCCCAACGTCACATTCGGGCTGCTCGCTGATGATACACATTGCTTCCCGCCACGAGCAATTTTTGCTTGTTGCCCCTGAAAGAGGGCAAGCCTGTGCAGTCAACAAACCTTCGTTTGCTGTGCTGTCACTTGCATTGGCACAACTGTGCAGTCTACTTACCAGGGATTGGCCCTCCCCTTCTTGGACGCAGACTGCTGACTGCGCCAGCAGCTTTTGCGCTGAGCAAAGGCTACCCCAACTTTTGAACGAAGTTTAAATGTAAAGCTCTGGCTTTCAAACTTGTTCACGTAACATGCAAGGCCATGCTGAGTCAGTAAGGTGTTCAAGATTGGGATGCCAAAGTACACAGCAGTGTGAAGCTGTGCGTATGTGAGGACCTGAATTTATGACTCAAGCTGTATACTCACTTCATGTGCCTGTTACGCCTTGTGTAATACCACAGCAGCTCATTGTTGAGTCAAATGTACTACTAGCTACTAGCTACGGCTGCAACAGCTTGTTGTTGCTCAACCCTCAAGGCAGCATTTCAGCAACATCAGCCATCGTTGTAGACCAGTGCTGACACAGCTGCACATCATGTTGTAGTACAAGGCCAATGACACAGCATCATTGCAAGCCTTGCAAGCTGTCCCTGCTGCTTCAGATGCAACATTGCAAGACATTCTGATGTTGGTGACGCCTATACGTTTGTACATGTAGCACAAGCACATATCGTCCTGTGGCTGCAAAGCTTCAGTCCTGGAAGGACGTGTGGCTTTTGGTTGGTGGCTGGCTGTAAGGCTGTTGTTGGTATCTCAGGTTTTGAGGCTTTTCATTGGGACTGCAAGACCTTAAGGCTGTAAAGCTGCAGGGCTGTTGCCTCGGGCTGCAAGGCTGCACAGCTGCAAGGCTGCACGGCTGCAAGGCTGCACGGCTGCAAGGCTGTCTGAGCTGGAATTGCTGCAAATTGCTGCGCTGCTGGTGCAGCTGAGCTGTAATAGCTAAGCTGCTGCTGCTGCTGAGCTGTAATAGCTAAGCTGCTGCTGCTGCTGAGCTGCCAGAGCTGCATTGCCGCTCCTGCCATGGCTGCAATGCCGCTGCCGCTACAGCTGAAGGGCTGGAAGGGCTGCATTGCCGAGCTGATGGCTTTACCAAACTGTAGGACAATGGATTTCTCGGGCGGGGAACGGAGTATGGGACTGACCATCCTGATGAGTCTACAGTCTACAGCTCGGTATATCATTTGCCCGCTCACCGAGCTTCATCGCTGCTGCACCTTCAAACATACGTCGCGACTGTCATGAAATGTGCTCTTGCACAGCTTGACGTGTTTGTGTGCCAGTGAATTTTGTGCAATCTTGCTGGTTGTGATCTAGCGTATATAGGCTTGTGGCAACCTGGACGTTACGCGCTGGCCGGGTTGGCAAGAGGTCCGGTACAGTAGCACGCGGCTTGAATCGTCTGCACTCACCGTGGGCCTTCTCTCGCTGGCTGGAACCCATGCTTTGTTGTCTTGCTGTGTACGGAGATCCATATTCACCTTCAGTGTCGAACCTGTCAGGCAAGAGCGTGAGCGTCATTTACTATTGGCAATCATGCAACTAGAAGGGCATCAACTATTTGAGATACGGTTCTGCTGTGCCAAATATGCACCTCTGATACCTCTATGGATCAGACTGACTAGCTTCAAGAGCTTGTGTTCAGCGCCTGCAAGAACCCTTCACTGTGTAAGATATATACTCGCTTTATGTGCCTATGACGCCTAGTGTGATACCACAGCAGCTCAGTGCTGTGCCAAATGTACTACCAATTACTATGGCTGCAACAGCTTGTTGTTGCTCAAACCCCAAGGCAGCATTACAGCAACATCAGCCATCATTGTAGACCAGTGCTGACACCGCTGCACGGTGAAGGCACTCAGGTGCACCATCAAAAGTCCCCAAAAACCAGCTGTCGCATGCTGTCGTTTTCACCCAATATGCGCAATGCTGCAACTTAACTTGACATATGTTCAAAGAGCTGCATCTTTTGTGGCCAAGCATCTAAGCTATACACCAAGGAAGTCATCAATCTGTTGCTGCGAAGCTCCTGGGTGGGCCAGCTATACAACTGCCCTCAGCAGCTGCGCAGGGCCTCAACGGAAGTGCTTAGCAGCCTTCTGGTGATTCAGGTGTACTTCAGGATGATTGCCTAGCTTGCGCGACGCATATGCAAAAATGCAGAAAGCAACATAAAACAGCTCAAGACCAGACCATGCACATCTGGTGTAAAGAATGGGGCGTAGCGGACACATTAGCATCAATTGAACGGTTGAATTATGTTGTACAACAAGATGGAATAACTTGTGTCAGTAACACAAGCGTGCTAGCAAGTTCACTGGCAAAAAGCGTTACTAGCTATTATGCGGATTGCTGGCTCATGCCTTTGATGAGTCATATATAACCCACAGCTACATCTATACTTTTGCTGTAAATCCATAGATGTAGCATACAAGCTAAATACATACACATGCAAATGCTACAAAACACCCAAAAACTGCCACTGGCTGCACATTATCACCAATAACAACACCTTCTAAACAACTTGCAGTACTCAGCTTACTGTACATCTTCATGGAAATCAGGCTTTTGCAAGAGGCTGTCCCTGTAATCAGATAGCCGAACTAATATGAGTCAGAAGGCAAATGACACAATATATTAATGGCAAACACAAGATCAACCCAGCACTGCAGCACATCAACATGTCAGGCTTGCAGGAAGCTGGCAAGCACTACTTTCCAAGAACTTCACGTCACCTGCCAAGAAGTCTGCTTGTCCTCAACTCTGATGTTGTATACATGTAACAATGGACATCAAGGAACACTTTTATAACGTTGTGCAGGCCCCCCATACCACACCTACTGCCCGAAGCTGTGCATACTTGAAGAATGATTCTGGACTCAGACCCCTGCAGATGCATCAGAGCCTCATGCTATGCACCATCATTCAGATGGTGCTTCAGAGTAAGACTGTTGGCTTTGTTGTCACATCCCTGGACAAGACCAGCAGCATTATGTTTCTAAAGCCCTTAGCTGTTCCACAGCCAGCCCCCGCTGACTAGATCTAGACTGAAGGGTTGACTGTGCCAGCCCGTACAGAGTCCTCATAGTCTTTCAGCACCCATAGCTTAGCCAGTCCTCCCTTTGCTGCAGCTGCTCCATGGTACCATTTGTGGGCACCGACGACTGGCAGAAACCAGACCAAGAGGGACCCCACTAGCACAATGCCTACTGCCACTGGGGAGTAGTTGAGGGTCAGGCTGGTGACTGGATATGCTGTTGGCAACACAAACACAACCTGCACAGGCCACCATGACATGTTATCAAGCCTGAGCGGTGCAAAATCAGGCCATCATGACATGAGATGAAGTCAAGATCAGGCCATCATGACATGCGATCATGGCTCAGCAGATCAAGCTGAGGCCATCTTGACATGAGATTAAGGCTGAGCGGATCAGGGTCAGGCCATCATGCCATGAGATCAAGGCTGAGCGGATCAGGATCAGGCTCAAGTGATCAAGCTGCTTCACAGCTTTGGCCGTCAAGACAGCTTGCCATTCAGAAGTCACTGGTTGTGAGTCACATGACAACTTAGAACAAATGCCCTGCAGAAGAGTAGCGGCAACACGCTGTGGATATAGGTGAAGACACAGTAATGCAAACAACTGGTATGCTCAAGACCCAACTTGCCTGCATCATGGTCATACATTGCAGTAACGTACCGTAATCAGGGACACCCATGCAACAGCAATGACAGCCACGGGGATGCTCATGAACCCCAGATGGAACGCCCCCTTCACAAATTGCTTCCTGGACACTGTGATTCTCAGGAAGATAGGTATAGCATAGGAGATGTAGAGGCCAATGGTGGAAATGGAAACCACGGCTGAGAATGCCACATAGGATTTGAGCATAGGCAAGCCCAGCAGGAATGCAAACGTGACCATGAACCAGACTGCGTTGACCGGAACTCCAACCCTGGGATTGACGTGGGACCAGATGTGGGAGAAGGGCAGACCATGGTCTCTTGCAAATGACCAGCACATCCTGAAAAGAGAAAAAAGAAAAGTTTACGCTTTTCAGCGATCATGACGGGATCCTCCTAAGGCGGCAGCCAGGAGCTCCAGCACATGCTGCATTAAGCGACAGGCACCTTCATTGATCGGCCACTGGCCTACTTGACCTGGCATTTGCTTTTATCTTGTGCAATGAAGGCAGGTAGTTGCTGCCCGAGAGGAAGTCATTGGTCAGCAGAACATGTGTTGTCTACAGAAGGTTGATCTATGGTCTCAAGTAAATTTGCAAGTAAATACGGGGCCTCACTCTAAAGGACATCATGCACATGCATGCTGGTGCAATGCAGTCCCGCTTGATGCTGAATTTGAGCACTCGCTACATAGGAAAATTGGCTGTACAAGACGCAAAGGGATGCGCCACATCTGATAGTCAACGGTGGCAGGGCGCATGCCATATGGAAACTGGTCAGGTAACACATGAAGAGCGTACAGTTGCATGGCATCTGGAGTTAGAGATGACAGACAATGTGCCAACAATTCCATACATCAGGCACAACTCGCTCTTCTTTTTCTTGGACCTCATGAGACTGACTACCACACATCAGCAGGATGGTAGCAGGGTACAATGAGCGAAGGGGCATCTAATGCGCAATGTGGGGTTTTACCCTACAACATGTGGTTTCGGAGCTCACCTGGAGTTGGAGATGACAGATGACATACCACAGAAGAACATGGCAAACATGGGGATGCCCAGCAGCACTATCCCTCCCCCTCCATGATGGAAGCGGCCTTGGAATGCATCATAGAAGATCTGACCCACATAGTACCCATTCGCTGAGCCAGTCAGCAGGTCTGAGGTGTCCTGCACACAACAACAGCATTCATTCATGCATGTGTGAAAGATGCGTCTCCCCTAAGGTCAGGTATGTATAGTACTGGGTAGCTTTGTGTATGAGATCCTGTTTGGGCAGTCAGCGTACCAACAATGATGTGTGTCGGTTTTGGGCTTAGGGTTTTGGACACCAAGGGGCAGATGTGGAGAGTGGGAAAGGCAGAAGCTGCATCTGGGGGTAATTATTATAGAAGCTGCATCTGGGGGTAGTAGAAGATGCATCTGGGGATAACAGAAGATGCATCTGGGAATAACAGCAGATGCGTCTGGGGATAACAGAAGATGCGTCTGGGGATAAGACTGGGGGTAAGAGAAGATGCATCTGGGGGTTGTTGGAAGATCTGACCCTTGCATTGCCTGTTGAACCAGTCAACCTGCAGGTCTGAACTGTCTTGCAGACGTCAACAGCATATTGTTGTATGTTAAGATAGTTGGTGGATCTAGAGGAGAGTTGCAGGATGTTCACATGTACCACTGTTACACTATCAGCAAACTATCAGCATAAAACAAGATTGGCATGATGTGATGCTGGCTCCAGACTGCCGCCTCACGGGGCTGCTGTGATGAGGGCTGACATAGACATAGACTTTTCCATCAGGATGCTGAGTGGAGGAAGACAGGGGGAAAAAGGCAGGAATGCAAGACAGGATGGCATGCAGGAAAGGAAAGAATGCAAGAAAGGAAGATGGCAGATGCATGTGCAGCAACACGCAGGTGAGCTCACATTGTCTGTTGTGTACCGATCCAACTCAAGCCGAGGCTGCACAGACACTCTGTTCATGCATCAAAAGGCATTTTACTGCCGTCAATGGTGTCAGACATTGATAACCAAATTGCTGGTCTTTTCAAATCCTACTCTTGCTTTTCTGCCTAAAGTTTGTTTACCTTTTTTCCTCCAGAAAAAACTTTTTTGAGGGGGAAAAAACGAGGAACGAACTACAAAGTCGGTATTCCTTCACCATAGCCAATAACTGCCCCATGGCCAAATGCTCAGTCCTGACTCTTTGTGGACACAAGACTAACAACAAAACACCATACATGTATAGACAGTACGCTTGCGCTACATAAGTGATTGACTCAGAACCAACTCAAACCCTGAGCAGACACACTTACATGGCCAATGTGCGTGTGTGTGACCAAGGAAAGATGGCCTCAAATGCCATTCTACGACTACCAAGACTGCAAATAGCAATGAACACATATCAACAGTGTTGCATTTACCTGAATGCTGAAGGTGATAGCCAGAATGTAGGCAAAACCAGCGACAGCAGACACGCCAATGGCCATGACAATAGCCATAGGAGCAGACTTATCAGCGCCGACTGTTTCCTCACTCATGTGGGCGCACGCATCAAAGCCTGTGATAGTGAACTGGGACATCAGCATGCCAACCAGAAAGATGTACCTGCAGGTGCATCCAAGCATCAAGGACCATGATAGCTAGCTAGCTAAGACAGACAGACAGACAGACAGACAGACAGACAGACAGACAGACGGACGGACGGACGGACGGACGGACGGACGGACAGACAGACAGACAGACAGACAGTAGGGGCTGTAGTGATGTACACAGAACGTCTGCATGTCAGACATGCAGACACGCACACAGACAGACGAATGCACAGACAGGCAACATCAGCAGCGCTGTTTCCTCATGCTCACAGCTTTTGAGCTCGAGCTTGTGGACTGCGCTGGCAGTAACTTCACGCAAAAGAGTATCTGCACAGAAGGTGAAATGCAGATAGGAATGTTTAGAATGCATGCACAGAAAAGATGCAACTCAATGGTGACAGGACTCTGCACATCAGCAGCCTGTGCCGCAAAGCAGACACACAGGCTTGCTGGGCACACTTGCATGCTAAAACGCTGAGAGACAAACTAGTTTGCTGCAACAATGCGAGCGCATGCATGTCAGATGCCATTGTGTCCACTACATCTTGTCATGGATCCCATCATCGAGCTAGCTGCTAGATGTGCATGGATTCTTTGCTTCTAGGCTTCTATGTCGCTTTTCGCACTCTTGCATGATGTGTAATGACAGCTAGCCAGGGCGTCAAACTATCTGCCACATAAGCGAGGCGCAAGTTTATGACTGCACACAAGAACAGTGCTTGACAGGACTGCAGCCAGGCCTGCTGGACTCTATGATGTGCAGCTGCTGTCATACACTGCAGATAACCTTGACCTCAATTCAGTGTCCTTAGTCAGCAGTTGCTGCACACAGGTACTGAGCAAGCCTACGCCATCAGCTGCATTGTCCACAGCAGATGCTGACAGGCACTCACCCATTGTTGGTGATGCCAGAGGTGACCTCAGACACGCCATAAAAGGTGCCAAAGACAAAACTCCCGCTTTGGTGTGTTGGCGCCACAGCCAGCAGGACAATGACGATGACTAAGGTTCCCACCATGTGCCAGACTGAGGAGAAGCCGTTCAAGAGGGCAGCAAGCTTTGTGCCAATGGTGTTCAAAAGCCCATGACACACCAAAATGCCTGCAAGCATCAAGTCAGCACAGCGTGGCACCAGAATTCAGAACAACAAGATCGCATGCCGTATAGAGCAAGCATGTTGTGCCACACCTTCATGCATGTGGTGGGCTTAGCACAAACACACATTGACCGGAAGATCCATGGGGAGATTCCCTGGAAGGATCCATGAAACTGGCCAAGGAAAGCAGTGGTTCATACCATTCAGAGCAGTAGGCGGTACTGGATGATGGCTTTCTTATGTCCGTAGTAAGAGCTAAATCCTAGACCCTATATGCATGTCTTATGCACGGACTGCACAGCATTCTGCAGCTGCTGGTCAAAGCAGTACAGGTCTCAGACTTGCATGCAGGTGACAGACACATACATGATCAGACACATGAACACTGTGGTGCCACCCTCCCCGTGGTATCTCACCAGCATAGATCCCCAGCAGCTGTCCCTGGGTGATGATTTTGCCCCCAGTGCCAGCTCCTCCAGTCCCCAGCACAATCATGGCTGACAAATGGTTGGCCAATGTGTACTCAATAGCTGCTGTCACAGCTACCTGCCCCAGCAGGTTGAACCAGCCTGAAAAAATATAATCATAATAAAACACACCCTTTCTTTGTTGTAAAGCCTCAGGTAGATATGCAATACCTCCAGCATGTTAGGCTGGTCATAGGTGTTGGTCTGTACAATGTCTACAGATAGAAAACACCTCATTTTTTGGCATTGGTTGAAACTGCGTATGTGTTCTCGGTGTCATGCAGACATGAGACCGTGGGGATCTGCTGGGGACCAAATCGGTCCTGACCAACAGTCCATTGCGCATGCCAGAATGGCATACATTAGTGCAAGAGGATGTCATGTGCAGAGTCACGGAGTACTGACTGTTGCACAGCTATACAATGTTGAAAAAGCACCCATGATATAATGGATTGTGGTACTGGTGACTCAGTCAATCTGTCCACTCGCCCCCAGAAGCCATACTTGAGCCCCAGCATAAATTGCCAGGAACACAGCATAGCCAGAGCGCAAGAACATGCTATGTTGACCAGGTCATATGATGTGAAAGTCATATAGAGAAGCGGGACAGTGTTTCAGGTCTTACCAGTGACCCATGCAGCCAATGGGCCCCATTTGTCACCCCCCAACACAGAAGCCCAGAAGTAGGGTCCCCCAGAGGAAGGCAGAGCAGATACAATCTCCGCCATTGCTAATCCTACGAAGGATGTCATGCTGGCTACCAGCACCCACCCCCACACAGCAGACACGGGACCCCCGTTACCAAAAGCTATACCATATGAACCTGCATTGCAATTGATGTCACTCAATAAGGCATGGTGATAAGTTTGATTTCAGGTATGCGGCATGCATGCTCAGCAGCGACAGCAGAGTGCACAACAAATGCTGGAACAGCTGACTGCAGGCATACACTTGAAATTGATTACCTGTGATTCCAGTCAATATGGAGATGATGGAGAAAGAGACAGCAAAGTTGGTGAAGGTACTGAATCCTCTGTTCAGCTCTTGAGTGTATCCCAACGCTGCAAGCTTGCGCTCTCCGCTGTCCTGTGTTGAATATGATGAACCGCTTGCTACACTAGGGTTTTCATCCGATAGCTTGTACTGGTTGTTCAGCAGATCGTGACTCTTGGCTGTTTCCAAAGACGCCATGGTCAGCCTTTTGGTTTCCGGTTACACCTGCAGTGTCGAGCATGACTCGAATACAATATTTGGGCCTTGAAATTGATAGTCTCATATTGCTCACTTGTGTTGCAAGAGCCGCAGCTTAAGCTGTGCCTGCCACACCCGCTCAGACGTGACATATGCGACTGCTATTGATGACGTCCAGGAGCAAACTCCACAAGTGCAAGTGTGTGCGTGTTGTGAAGGCGTCAATTCTGTGACACTGTAGGTCGTGCTTGCAACAATAGTTCTGTGCAGTACTAACTAGTTCTTTGCTGCTGAAGTGCACCGTTCGCCGGCGCAGTCGGGTAAATTGCCTATGCTTTGGTCCAACCGGAGCGGCCAGGGTGATGCGAACTTGCAATGTACACGATGCATCATCATGCAGCTTGCGACATCACAGCAGCTCGCGAGCGTGACTTCAGATATATGATCCACGAGCTCGAGTTCCTACTTTCGAAGCTCAAAACGAGGTGAGATGCTGCCGCCGACCAAACGATTGCTGTCAGGCTGTGGAACTGACTTGAGAGCAACAGAACACTGCACGTCGCTTTAACTGCTCTGCGACAGGCCAAAGCACCCACGGGGGCACTTATGTCTTGAACAGCTGCAAGTCTCCGGAAGATGTCGCAAAGCAGGACGCTTCGCGTCGTGTGCAACAGTCCCTTTGAATGCCTGTCACAAGACAGCTGCAAGACGGCAGGCCGGCCATCCACCGAGATCTGCAAAGGGATCAAACAGAGCCTTTTTGCTAATTTCGTCAAAACAGGCCTAAATCCGATGATTTCCTGCGCTTCTGCATTTGTAGTTACGCAATATTAGTCATGCAATGATGTCACATGATGAGGGCGATTCGGTTCAAGCATCTGCTGAGCCCATTAGTCACCTGAATTCCTCAGGGGCCGAGGGCGAATCCAAAGACTCCAAAGACACCACACACAGCAGTCGGTGCTCCTTCAAGAACTGACAGTCAAACGTTTAAGGCACCCACAGTAGACCACCAAAACAAGGCACGAGCTACGCTTCGTTCTTCTTGTTTGTGAGATTAAGTAACAGTACCAGGAGACATTGCTGTGGACCCGGTGAAAGCGGTGAAGCTGCTGGGAAGGCGTACGTGCTGAGGGGCGTTCAAGATGGCTGTGTCAGACGGATTCCAGCCCGGCGCCAAGCCATCAGGAAACAGCATAGACGTTCCAAAGCCTGTACAGATGGAGCAGATGTCGTACGCGGAGCAGTACGACTACCTTGTCGCACAGCCGAAAGGGTCAATCAACTTTAGAAAGCCTTGCAAGAAGCCGTCTTTGAACGCTCAGGTACGCATGCTCAAAAGCTGTCTGCTTGTGTGGGCATTTTACGTGAGCTGCTTCGACTCCTACGTCGTGCAAGCGGGTCTTTGGCTACTTGATCTTCAGTACAGCCTTGATGCAGCTTTTGTTTGATCTTAGCCACCAGCTGTGTTTTGCTCACGAGCCCAGCTGTTTAGCTGTTGCTGCAGCAAAAAAGGAAGCCACATACACAGTAATGCAATCTGTATTGCAAACCACCCTCAATATTTATGCTGCCCTTTCAGGCTGCTGACAAAAAGTCATGGAGGATCCCTTTCAGCAGTGTGTATGCTCAGACCAAGCACTCCATGAAGTACTATCACCACTGGGGCACAACGCTCTTCATGATCTGGATTCATGGTATGTGCCTTCTGGGGCCTGCCACATACAGCCCTGTTCTGGCGATGGTCACGGTGCCAATGATTATCTTGTTTGGGCTGGGGATTGAGATGGTCTTCCACCGCATGCTCTGCCACAAGGCTTTCAGCTCCCCTAAATGGTGGGAGTACACCATGGCCTACTTTGGCATTCTCAACATCCAGGTGAGCTATCTGCTGAGTACCTTGGGAGGACATGAGTCTTGCTCTCTTCACAATTGCACAAAGAGGACCCTTAACATGCTTTGCAGTATATTGCAGTACCTTTGCATCCCGCTTGTTCACACTACACCAGCTTGCTGCTGATTTGACTTCATCATATTGTGCTGGTTCTTACTCAATGGTTTTGCTTTCAGGGCGACCCTATCGAGTGGGTCTCCGATCACAGGTATCACCACCAACACACAGATACTCCCTTGGACCCCCACTCTCCTTATGATGGGTACTTTTGGGCTCACATTGGCTGGCTGTGGGACAATGAGGTATGCACACTCCCACTTACGTCATTCACACATATGACCTTCTACTGTGTGCTGTGCATAGCTCAGCCATCTGCATTGCTTTTAAATTCATTTTCTATTCCTTCTTACCTGTACCTCAACACTAATCAGAGACATGCTTTCATAGCTTTTCCAAGTTCTTTAGTACCTGGTAGTTAACAGCTGAAAGCTGCTTGTGTCAAATGCTTGCTGGTGTCATAACATGCGCTCAAAGTATGAGCTATCTGAAGGCATTGATTGGCATTAGATCGCCAGCCCCTGTTGATTAACATGGCAGATACAACAGTCTCTTGGCCTGCGCAAGAGCTCATGCTGATGAACACAATGCGGCAGCTGAACACCATGCTGCTGCTGAACACAATGCTGCTGCTGAACACCATACTGCTGCTGAACACAATGCAGCTGCTGAACACCATGCTGCTGCTGAACACAATGGTTTCCTGGCCTGTGTAGGTGTTATGGCCCAAAAAGGGAGCTTTTGAGAACGCCAGCGACCTGAAGGAGCAGGCCTTCTACCGCTTCATTGCCAAGACCTACTGGGGCCACATTGCCCTGCAGTTTGCGCTGCTGTATGCCATTGGTGGCTGGCCCTGGTTTGTGTGGCTGGGCTGCATCAGGGTATGTCACCACCAGCAGACCATGTTTCCAGTGAAAACATGTTTGTCTGTATTGTTTGAGACAACTGGTTTCGTGGATTTCTTAATGTGCAAGGCTGGGTCACATAACAAGCTGCCTGTGTTGTCCATGCGTGCCAACTGGCAGTCGCTGCATGACATGCTGCATATATTCCCTTCATCATGTCAGCTTGATGTTAGCTGGGTGTTCCTCATGTTCAGCTTACTGCCAAAACCCATTGCTGGGGTGTACTGCCTGAGTTTAGGCTGTAGAGTTACACTCTCAACGGTGTCGACTTGCATGTTGAAAATCTGAGTGGACATGCCTTGTCAGCGTGTCACCAAGTCATGCCTCAAGATGCTGAAGCATGACAGCAGCAAGCAAGGGTGTCGAAAGCAGATCCTACTACAGGGTGATACATCATGCTTGCTTATGCTGTTGAATCCCATAATATATGCACATATCCCCTATTGTGGTGCTTTTCCAGATTATCAGGCCACCTGCATAACTCTTGTTGCTAAATGCTTGCATTTGCCAGATGCTTGCATTTGCCAGATGCTTGCATTTGCGACACTGATATGATTTCGTGTTTATGCAGATTGTAGCAATCTTCCACATCACGTTCACAGTCAACTCTGGGTCCCATGTGTGGGGGAATCAGCCATATGAGACCCATGACCTGTCCAAGAACAGCTGGTGGATTGCAATCATCTCCATGGGTGAGTGGCACAACAACCATCACGCATTTGAGGGGTCAGCCAACACTGGCTTAGAATGGTGGCAGTTTGACGCCACATACACAATCATCAAGTGTATGGCTATGATGGGGCTGGTTTACAACATCAGGCTTCCGAGTGAGGAGAAGAAGGCAAATGCACCCAGAAAAATCAAGGTCGCTCAAGAGTAGTGGAATTAGACTGATGATGGGAGCCTCTACTCAGACAGTATCAGCCGGCAAGGCTGTTCAGCGTTTGTTGAGAGTGAGAGTGAAAACAGGGTTCTGCCCTTATCTCAGACCAAACTCTGTACATGGGCAGACTTAGACCTGGTCAGATAGTTAGTCTCATAGTCTTCTCCTGTATGCGATTCATCTGTATTGTGTCGCTTTCATTATAGAATTGCAGATTTACTGTTCTGCCTTTTTGTTCTGATTTGCTGACAACATCGTTATCTGGCAGACTCAGCTCTTTAGGGTTCTGTTTATATTTCCGTGCAATATATAGTATAGCTACTTCAAAGCGCATCGTACTGCTGTAACTTGCTGTGATTGTCACTCAAGCACGAGTTCAGCCAAAGCTGGTCACCTAGGACCTTCTTGTTGGCACAGTCTGAATTGTCTAGCTATGGTTTAGCAAGTTTCAATTTATCTGTTCACAATGTCATTCTTGTTCTGATTTCATTGGACTGCTGGTCGAATTGTGAACTATCTGGGTTGTGTGCATGTCAGCATTTGTTAACTCAAACTGCCCGTTCAGATCCTTGTGAACATTAATACGAGCAACAGATACGTCCGTAACATTCACAGCAGGTAAGTGGCTCAAAGCGTCAAATGAAATCACAGAACAGGATGCGTTCTCTTGTGATACCCTCAAGTGTCAGCCTGCGAGTGAGTGTAGCAGTGACAGATCCAGGCAGGCCTGATATCAACACAGCACAATCCCTGGGATCGCTTCCAAGAGAGCCCATTAACCCCTGTTCCCCTCCAAAAACGGCGTTCTCTAGCTCATCCTGCATTGTGCAATCCTGTGTCTGTCTCTGTTGAAACACAGTACATCCCATGAACTGATAAGGGCTCAGCATTTGTTGCTCACTTGAGTAATGCATGACGACACCAAGCAATAGACACGCTATCAAGCCCGTGCAAGTGCAGACAAACAAACACAGTTTATAAAAGACAACCTCATTCAAACTTGCATATTGTTGCTCCAAGGCGGTGTGCATGTACGTCCATACATGCGTGGCATGTACCAGCATACGTGCCTGCGTGCATTATGATTCAGGCCAAGACAGGCATGTCCACACACTGTGGATGCGTCATACCTGGATGATGGTATTGTTGGCTGTGGCATTTCCATTGCCAGAGGCAGTTGCTTCACCCTGTAGCTCTGGGATGTAAACAGGTTGCACTCTGACCTGTGCACGGAATGATAACAATAAAAATGATAATGACTCAAACACGGGCTTAACCAGCCGGCATCAGGTGCGTGCCTGTGCAAAGAACATGCCAAATTACAACGAATGCTGCTGTCCAGCAGCATGGTGCCTGGGTATGTTGCATGCTTTTTCTAACCAAGACAATGAGAAGAAACCTGTCACAAAGCATACAGAGCGGACTTGTCCAGGAGAACAAATAGAAACTCGTCTCAAAATGCATGAAGAACATAGGTTTGAAAGTGTAAAGAAGCAGTGCAGGCACCAGCCATAGCAAGTTTGCCCCAGCTGCTTGCTGCTGGATCTGGTTTTCTGATTGACAGCAGGGTGAACATGACTACAAGTATGACTGTGACTTTAAGGCATGCTCTGCTCAGAAGAGGGTCAGAACAAGGCGCAAGCCCAAGAGCAAGAGGCAGATCAAAAAAGAGATAAGAAGCTCTTCTTAATCCCGAAACGACTATATTTGTACAGAAATGTCCATCCTACAGAAATCTACACTCAGAAACGCCTGGGGACAGTAAAAATGCATCTCTACATTGGGGAGATGTTTCAGATGTGTTGCAAGAGAAAGAGTAAGCATTTAAGGTTGGATTAGAGTCACAGCTCAAACCAGCTTCTCACAATCGAGTTGAATGCTGATGCCCTGGCACACTGCTGGATAGAATGCATGCAAGAGATGAAAAGGAAGAGAGACACAGCTGCAGATGCAAGATCAGGAAAGACGACGCTGCACTGACACTGTGACACAATCCACAACATTGCACCATGAAGAACAGGAGAAACATGCAACAGGCTCAGAGCCAATGCTGCCCTTGGGATTGGACTGTGCCCCACAGGGTTGTCAGCATGTGTTATCATGCCCTCAGGAGGGAACAGCCCAACACCATCAAAGGTAAGCATGCAAAAGTGTAGAGCAGCAAAAAGAGAAAGAGCACCACTAAAGAAAAGAGCACTTTCCTGTTCTGATGCCAGCGTGCTGAGTCAGCACCAGTCTGCTATCACTGCGCCACAAAGAACACAAGCACATGCAGAAGAGAAGAGAGATTAGCGAGCATCACTCACCCCAGCTTCTCGCCACTGATCCCAGTCTGCTAGGTATGCTGCACTCTGCTGCCCTTGCGCTACGTAGAACAGAGTGACTGGATTGGCTGTGGCATGTGCCTGGACAGGTGTCCACTCAAGGGCTGCACGCAGCGGCCCCATGCCCCTTGCCCCCATGCCTATCAGTAGGAGAGGTCTGCTGTCTTCTGCTGCGCTCAGTAACCCCACGTATGAATTGAACAAAGAGGCATACCTGAGATGCATAGACTCAGACTCAGACTCACAGTCAGAGCCTGATTGTCGCCCATATTGTGCGAATGTTGTGGCGGCATGCAACAAGAGCGCTACCAGCTGCAATGTGGAATAGCAAACGCGTATAGCAACAAGGCATGCTCACTGGCAAGATGCACCAGGCAATGGGCACTGAGGACTGCAGGTATGGCCATGAAGCAATGATGTATTGAACACTGGCCTCATCTGACTGATAGGTGTCACAGGCGATGGTCATACATGGCTGCCAGCCCGAGCAGCACTAATATCAACAACAGCATCGGGATGTGGATGGGACCGCCGTGGGGGTAGGGGGTGGGAGGCAACGTGCAAGGTGCAATGATGGGAGCCTTACCCTCGACCCACAACCTGACTGACCGCTAGCAGCCCTCCAGGACCCAGATCTGCTATGGCTGCTTCGTCTGCCCCACCATTTCTGTCCACCAACACCTGGAAGATATGTCAAGACAGGCATGGTTATTAGGCTGAGCTTTCATGTTGGAGATATTCCAGCTTTGGGACAGGACGGCATGCACCAGCGAGTGCTGCTTACAACGTCACAAAACGTTGTCAGCTGTTGTCCCTTTGAGTCAACATTGAGCTGTGGACAATGCATAGCATGCTGCTTCACCATGGGAGTCATAACACGTGTGCTTGTGACACAGCAAGTTCAGCATGTCTGTGCCAATGAAGAGGCTTGATGCATGCCTCTATCATAGAAGCATCCAGCATTGCGCTGTCTCGTCTGGACTCATATGGGCTGCTGGAAATGGCATATAGCCTTTTGGCAGTCTGAGTTGGCTCACTCTGCCCTTCGGGACAGAACTTGATGCCTATCATCTGCCCTGGCAGCTGCAGACAGATAGACAGACAGAAACATTGTCAGCTTGGTCCTGAGCCAATCTCGTTTAGGGATCACTGGCAGTGGCAAACAGCAGTTGGGGACGCTGTTACACCACGGCAGGAGTAATGCTACAATCTCAACACATATCAGTATTGCGTATTATGTATGGTATATCAGCATGCACAAACGTTGGTATGCTGACAGCCAAAGCGTGAGCCAACACAGGTAGCTACTCAAGACGCCTTGTATCTGACCCTAGAGAAAGTCGCGTGTTCAGCGATCGCATAAATGAATGAAGAAACAAACTAAACGCATGTACCTTGTATGTGTCTATCCAGCGTAGACCGTTTTGACGGCGAGCCAATTTACGCCCTTCTATGAAATGCGCCTGTGCTACAGATGGTATTGTCAGCAGCCCATGCATTAGTCATGTTATGCCACAAGGCTAGCTGATGTACTTGGGGATGGCATTTGCACTCAGAAGGTGCTCTGATCTGCAATGTGTTGCCGATGAAACTACCCTATGACTACACTATGACATAACTTTGGGGTGACAAGCTTGCAGAAGACAAAGATCAAAGTTCATGCTGTCCCTGGGCTGTTCACGCTGTCCCTGAAAGCAGGTAGTCTGTCCCTAAAATCAGCAATTGCGTCTGTAAAGTAAGCTCAGGAGATGCAGCTAGTGGAAAGAAACTTACGGGGTCATCTATAGAGATTGTCAAAGACCTCATGCAGCCATCAATTGAGACATTCCTGAAAAGCTCAGCAGCTATGCTTAGACGCCACAACAACTGTTGCAGTCAAACACATGCGTACATTTGAAATTCACCTGTTTTGTGTGACCGTGGCTATTGCCCATTTCGTCTGCTCTTGCTGTTCCTGCATGCCTTCCAGCAGTTCTGGGGACTGGGATAGCTCAGCACTACTGCCACCCATGGCATCACATCGAACACAACACACATGTATGCTGTGCTGTGACGAATCGTGGCCCTGCCACAACTGCCTGCTGACAGCTCTTGGCGCTTTGCTACTATTGCAGGGTGTGATCACCGGTGTATGACCCCAGCCTCGTATGCAGGGCGCCCAACTAGCCAAACCTAATGTCTGCATTGGTGCAAATCCGAGGCAAGTCAAAATTGCAACAAGCAAGCACACGATGACAATGACGAGCGCTTTTTCAGGCTTGCATACGCATTGCTATTTGGCGTGAACTTTATAACCACACGCTGACGGCAACGCTCGATATCGCAGACGATGCCAACTTCTGATGCAAACTCTGACAAATAGCAAGGCTATGCGTTATCCGGCTGCCTCTGCTGAGTTGTCTGAGGAGTCTGAGTTGTCCGCAAAGATGAAGACCAAAACGATGCAAAATGCAAAGCGAAATGCAGGGAAGCATCGAAGAAGAGCAAGAGTCAAGCTATAGCTCAATTTCTCGTCATCACCTAAACAGTGTTCGACGTCAACATTTAACTTACCTGCGCAGCAATGGCGGCATTTGGAACACAATTTGCTCAGGTAGCTGCAGCACATCAGCACAGCGACAGGGCCGCCAGACTACCGACCCAATTTGCGTCCACAAGCTTTAGTCACAGTGCCTTTAGGGCACCTGCTTCTAGCTTAGCTCATCTCAGGCAGAGGGGTATGGTAGCTACCACAGCAGTAGCTGCGACAGAGCGACCTACTGGAATGCAGCGACCTGATGCCTCAGGCAGATTCGGCAAATACGGTGGCAAGTATGTCCCCGAGACCCTCATCACAGCGCTGGCGGAGCTTGAGGCAGCCTACGCCGAGACCAAAAATGATCCTTCCTTCAAGGTGTGCAGCTGACTGCAGCTGATTGCGAAGTGTTGCTGCATCTTCTTGCGGACTCTCACTGACCCCAAGTACTATGATCTGCAGTCAGAGTTTGCTGCCATACTTAAGGACTATGTGGGCAGGGAATCACCTCTTTACCATGCCGATAGGCTCTCTGAGCACTACAAGAAGTAAGTCCAATGTCACTGCAGTGTTCCTGCTGAAGCACACAAAAGTTAATGGCACACAGCACACAGGACAACGTTACAGTGTGAATTTTTTTTTGTTGCCTTTCCTGCAGCAAGGATGGACGGCCTGAGATCTACCTGAAAAGAGAAGACCTAAATCACACAGGGGCTCACAAGATCAACAACTCCCTAGGACAAGCTTTGCTCTGCAGACGCATGGGCAAGAAGAGAGTCATTGCCGAGACAGGCGCTGGCCAACATGGTGTTGCCACTGTAAGCCTACAAGCTATCATTCCTTCATTCACTCATGCATTAATCACATGTCTGACTCCAAAAGTAGGTACATATAGCCCTGAGCTGCTCTTTGTGTGAGAAGCTTTTATGACTCCCAAACATGCCCTGCTTGTATCTGGCAGCTTGCCTTGCTTTGCACACCAGGATATAGTTCACACAGCATCTTGAACTTCTGAGATACTCAACAGAATGCACAGATGTATGCATGCTTGGTTTGTCATGTTCCCTGCACTGCAAGCGATGGGGATGCAAAGTTTGTGCCAAAGGTTATGCAGGCTTGGACACTAGCCTGTTCAGACTCAACGCGTCTGCTCAAAGCAGCAGTCAAGTCTTCCTGTTGCACTAGATTGCACCTACATCCCATTGTTGATGACAGCATGCATGCAAGCAAGCCAAATTTTGGCCAGACACAATCGCCTGCTCACTTAGAGCAAGCTGTCAACCACCTGCAAGTGACAACTGGTCTGTGCTTGCCTGGATATCAGCCCCACTTTTTGCTCCGCAGGCCACAGTGTGCGCCAAATTTGGACTGGAATGCATTGTGTACATGGGAGCCAAGGACATGGAGAGGCAGAAGCTAAATGTCTTTCGAATGCGGCTGCTGGGCGCTGAAGTCCGGCCAGTGCACTCTGGCACCGCAACACTGAAGGACGCAACCTCAGAAGCTATCAGGGACTGGGTGACCAATGTAGAGACGACTCACTACATCCTAGGGTCTGCTGCTGGGCCACACCCATACCCCATGATGGTGAGTTTCTCATGTACCCCAATATCCCATGTGAGGGCGGACTCTGTGGCAATGCTCATGTTCTTCCAGACCCGATGTGGTGGCAGGTCCTGTGACGAATCTCATGCACCCCCACACCCCATGTGGTGGCAACTTCTCATGTACACCCAGACCGTATGATGGTGAGTTTCTCATGTGCAGACACAAGGTAATCATCATCATTGAATTCATCATTTCTCTAGGTGGGTTGCAGGGCCTGCCTCGGTACGCACAATATAAGCTACACTATGCTGTGGATCAACGGCATATACATGGTATACAGTGTTGAATCCAGGGTACAGTAGTGCGCAAATTCATGCAATATGATTTTACTCTTGGGTGAGATGTGCTAGTGGCGGATTTTTGCTTCTACAGCTGACCATTATGCCATCTGTACCATTATGCCATCTGTACAAATATGCCATCTGTACCAATATGCCATCTGCATGCATGTTCGGACTTGTGATCTTTAAAATACATATGGCTGGAACACAACATATGAGATTATATGGTGGCCAATACACAATGGTTTGTTAACATTTTACTCTGTATTCACCCTGTATGCTCTATACGTTCACCCTTGTAATTTACACCATACGTGTACCGTACAGCAACTGTTCAGCCTTCATGCATGCACACCTTGCATGTGGTGGGAAGTGTGTCTGTCACGGTGCAGGTGCGTGACTTTCAAGCAGTAATTGGCAAGGAAGTGAGGCAGCAGTGTTTGGAAAAGATGGGCGGCAAGCCCGACATCCTGCTAGCATGTGTCGGTGGAGGATCAAACGCCATTGGTCTCTTCCATGAGTTTGTTGATGATGCTGACGTCAGACTCATAGGTAGGCTTCCCAGCTTTTCAATCTTCTTGATAGCGTCGCCTTTGTGATCCATACGTCAGAGCCCTGCAAGTGCTGGCCAGTTCTGCCTTGTTTTGCGTCTGCTCACGGCTGTGCTTCCAAGCTTGATCAGGGAACGTGTGCAAGCACAAGCTATTGCTCTTTTCACCAAGACTGCTTAGCATAGCCTAGGTGGCTGATTCTAGGTGGTGAAACACTCTGCTTGGTGCTGCTATTGCAATGCATGGGGCCACAAAGACTGACGGACACAGATCGTGCCCTTCTGTGGGATACTACAAAGGCATCCCTAGGCTCTGCTAGTCATCCCCAGGCTCTGCCACTCATCCCTGGGCTCTGCCAGTCACTTGGTGTACATGTGACGTTGGCCAGAGTTGTTAAATTGCATTGTGTGCCACCTCCTGCTCACCGGATCAGTTGTTTCACCTGACACATTTGGACCAGAAGTGAAGCACCAGGCATGCGTTTCAGAAATTGGCAGTTTTGCAGCCATGTTGGTGCTGGGACTGCTTTGTCTTGCGCAACAAACCTCGGGCATCAAGCAACTGAACATGGTGGCAGGGTGCCAGGCTCAATGTATATTGCTTGTCGCTCAGGTGTTGAGGCAGCAGGTATGGGTGTGGACACAGACAAGCATGCTGCCACAATCACCAAGGGCTCTCCAGGCGTCTTGCATGGCAGCTTCAGCCTGCTGTTGCAAGACGCCGAGGGACAAGTCATAGACCCTCACTCCATCAGCGCAGGGTGAGTCTGTTCACCTGTACCTTCGCACATGTCTTCCTGCTGGGGCTTAAGCTTTGGGCTGCCGCCTCACAAGGCTCGCCTTCTGATCGCTGAGAGGCGTGGACTTTTCTTCTCTTGCTTGCTTCCTTGGGGTTCCTGCCTATACATGCTTGAGAGCTAGATGGTTGCAAGGTTTCTTGTTACAGACCAGGTGCTGTACATGGTGCTGTATGTGAGAATGGACTGCCTTAACTCCAGCAGTGTAGGGCATGCCATTGGGCCGAGTCTTCTCCCATCTTGATGTTTATTGGTGTAGCAAAACTGCGCACTGTCTTTCCCATTGGGCTGATCTGTTCCATCTTGATGTGTTTCTGGTGCTGCAGACCTACGCATTATCTTTGCCATTCTGCCTGCTGTCACCACGCAAGCCACATTGCATGCCCCTGTAAGCATGTCATGTGCATTCTTTGGAACCAAACAGCTGTGGTTGCTGGCATGATGCACATGCAGTTCAGGGTGCAGCGCCAATGTAAGGCTGTTTTCGCTCCCGGCCAAGTTGAAGCGTCATCAGTAACAATGACATAAGCACGGTAGTTGTTACCGTAGGAAGTCCTGATGCTCAAGGGCAATCATACGGGCATGGCTTGCCACTCATTTGTTTATCGTATGCCAGCAAGGTCATGTCCTGTTGCTGCTGACATCCTTCTGCCGGCCATTCTCAGAGCTGTTGTTTTGAGAGTTGTTGTTTTGAGAGTTGTTGTTTTCAGAGCTGTTGTCTTCAGAGCTGTTTTGTATACTGGTGTAGGTTGGATTACCCTGGTATAGGCCCTGAGCACAGCTACCTCAGCGACATCGGGCGTGCTGAGTATTACGCAGTGACCGATGCTGAGGCGTTGGAAGCGTTCCAGCATGTGTCCAGGCTGGAGGGCATCATTCCTGCACTGGAAACATCTCACGCTTTTGCGTATCTCAAGGTCAGTGTTGCTGTGCAAAGTCATCCGGCCGCATCAATGCAGCAATGCACCAGGTTTGGCACAGCAGTGCAAATCTGGTGTAACGAATAAAGTTTCACCCTTCTGGGGAAAAAGCTCGGAAAAAAAGCCTAGGGTAGCAACTGTCGGATCGGCTGCGCCTGCCATTGGGAAACCGAGGGCGTCATAATTTTGATTGGCGTTTCTCAATAGGTTCCTTTTGTCAGTCAGGGTGTAGAATCACGTGGGTAAACCAACATTGGCACACACAAAGTGGGTTGGTATCTGTAAAAGACCTCCCATTGGATTGCCCACTGGCAGGCCAAACAACTCAGCACAACAGTATTTATGCCCAAAAGCCTCGACCCTCATGGCATGTACCACTATCACTGTTCAGTGTTTCCTCATGGCATGCGCTGCTGAAGCTGTACACTGAGAAACAAGCGGCAGGCGTTGTATGCTTGCATGGTAGTACGATTTGTAATTATACAAGTTCCCTGAATAGTCACACACAAATTCAGCTTTGTTGCTGCCTTATATGAGCATCTGTGAGCATGCAAGCTACATCTTGTTGTACTCAAATTGAAATGGGCCCATTTTAAGTCTGCGACAAAGGGAAGGCATCCAGCAATGTATGGCCGTACCTGTAACCTGTAACCTGTACATTTCCTAGCACCATGTTGTGCTTCAGCCTCTGCTGACTACAAATCAGGCTTTGCTTGTTTCATCTGTAGGCTAGCTGCATGTTTGGTGCATCAAAATCAACAGTTTGCTCCCAAGGGTGCACTGACGTACATTCAACAACCCATGATGCTCTGAACAATCCCTCCGGGGGGAGTTGACTTGCGTCGCATGCACCTAATGCCTGTAGGCTCAGCCCGCATTTTCATCTTTATCATCATCAATAATTTTGTTATTATATTGTTATTACTGTTATTACCATTAGTACTGTTGTTCTTGTTGTCATATTTAACAAGCCATCTGTCGTCATCTGCAGGAGCTGTGCCCGACAGTCGCTCCAGGAACTAAGATTGTCATCAACTTGAGCGGCAGAGGTGACAAGGACGTTCACACAGCAGCCCAGCATTTAGATATCTCAGGAGAGATGTAAATGCTGAGTTGGTGCGCTTGTGAGGGATCACATGAGGCAAATCAAGTTCTGGGATTGCTGAGTCTGAGCCTGAGTCAGTGCCATTTACAATGTCTACTGTGCCGTTGTATGCAGGAGAGACAAAATCTCATGCACAGCGTGCAGCAAAGTGTTGTGAACTGAGTCTGCATGCATATACAGCTGCCTACAGAGTTGCCACCAGTGTGCAACAAGCGCTATGTCAGTGCCGTCTCAGTACGGTGACCTACCTATTCTTTATTTCATGTAGGACATTTGAGTTGCTCAGCAGTTTCCTCTCATTTGTCTCCTCGATGTCTCACTTGCAGCTATTTCTGTGTAAGTTGTCGTTTTCAGTACAAAAAGGACTGCAGGTTCACTAGCAAAGTATCAGTGTACCTACTTACCATTGCAGTGGTAAACCCTGTTGACAAGTCGCAAAAAAGTCGTAGGTGCGGATCGGTTCCCAGGTCATGTGCTCAGCATGATTCTGATTGTTGCTAAGCCCCTAATTTGCGAGAGCTGGCATGAGCACTCACCTCAGAAAGAAAACGAACATGCTGCGTGTTTCAGGGCTGGTGTGAACCGTCAGTGTCAAGTTGCAGCAGTGGTGTCTTGTACTGTCGACGTCAAAGATGGTGATAGCAGGCTTGCTGAGCAGAACTGATGTTTTGTGTAACCACTGCTGGATGCTGCAATGCAGACATATTTTCAGCACATACATCTGTCATACGGCAGGACGTCACATGACTTGTGCACAAGGAGGTTGACAGCTGCGCATGCACAGCTAAACATGGCAACCGCAGGCAGCAGCTCACATGTGCTGTACAGGACACGATTATTGCAGACTTCAAACAGGTCACGCAGACATGGGCAAGGCTCACACATGTCTGATACTTATTAAGGTCAAAGTGCGATTCAACTACATGGTGTGATAACAGTCTCTAAGTTTGGTTGCTGCTGTGAAAGCCGGACACAACTTGTCTTCCGTGCAACAGCTCTCTAGTGCTACACTAGTGTAAAACTCTACAGAGCAGTTCTCTAGATCTGAAAAAAGGCTCAGCCCTGATTGCTTGCGTAAAGTTTGCTGCCCATCCTGGGGAATTGCGATGAGGATCAACACTTAGTGCACAGAAACTGCAGGGTTAAGGGCTGAGTCCTGCAGGGTTTAGGGCTGAATAAACAAACTGCGGTTCCAAGATCAAAGTTCAGATCTGCTATAGCAGTAACTGATACACACCAGCTACAAGGTGTAAAAGCTGGAACCGAATGGCTTCTAGACAAAGCTGCTGACTGCACCATGTTGCACATCTACAACCAGCAAGTCATGCGCCAAATACAAGACAGAATGGCCAGCCATTTGCGATGAAGATTCTGTAAGCATTTGCATCATCTGTCTGCGCTGATGATCCTCTGCCATTGATATTCAGACAACATGCAAAGCTGTTTTGAGGTGTCAGACAGGTGGTACACACTGATCTTCAGGTGGTAGGAGTAGGGCTGCTTGCAAAAGGCTCAGTCCCAGGTAGCTGCCAGAGGACCTGGCCGTGCTGGATCTGACTTCCTGCAGTAACTGAAACACCGGTTCAAAGGTCACCAAAGACAACTGATCCATGCAGATCAGCAGCAGTTATACCGACACTCACCAAAGAGGGCCAATTTGCAATTGCACAGGGCAGATGGGTGATGGCATGAATGGTTTCTGTGCCAGAACTGGTACTAGAAGGTGAGTCTCAGCCATGAGAGGACCATGCTTGTGCTTTGGGTGTAGCAAGGCTTGCAACTTGCAGATATACCATGAGCGTTACGTCTGAATGCCATTTGTGCACATCATATACCAAAACAATGTATCAAACGTTCACTGTTGCCCTGCATGTTGTATTTGCAATTGCCAGGAGGCTCTGCACAGACCCCCAAAGCTGCAGATAAGCTCATTATATTATGTCTATAATACATATTGCATACGCTTGTCTTATACCAGACAAGCACATACAGCAAGGCTGGTGACTGCCCTGATGCAGACTACATAATTTTCAGACTGCATGCACACCAAGGATTAACCAGCGCTGAGGCTCAAAGCTTTCTTGGGGAAAGGCAAAGAAGACTTGCCTGAACAGGAAGCTGGTTCTGCTGGGCCTCCATAGCTGGACCTCACTGTCCTCTCCTGCACCAACAGTTTTAACAATGATGCCGGTAATAATCACGATGACAATAATAGCAATGATGACGTTAACAACAGTGATGACATTGACAAAAATGATGATGGGGATCCTCATCATCTGTTTTTGTTGCCTGCAGCACATGCTGAGCTTGGGCTGAGACCGCTGCTGGTGAAGGCTGAATTAGCTTATTGGGCTGAGACCGCTGCTAACTGAGGTTGAGTGTTGCTGATCTTGCGCTCAAGTCGAAGCCCTGCCTGAGCACTGAAGCATGATGCACTAACCTCCAAAACGTTTGCAGTCTCACTTGGCTCAGCCAGCGTCGTATTGTACAGCTCAGCCGTCGATGTATGCTGTGAGTGTCTCAGAACATTGGCAAAAGGCTGCTAACATCCAGCACATCTAGCTTGACTGCATGCATTGTCTAGTTCTAGACCAAGAAGCCTCTGAGTCATGTGAGACAATGCAACGCCACCTTGGAAAAGGGCACACACAAACAAGCTCCATGCTCAGGCTTACAGTGTCTACAAGCTGTAGCACAACCAATTGCGTGTACACATTGTGTGCAAATTCGCGTTCAATGCAAGTCTTTCACTCACTGAGCAGACAGCAACTGAGGACTCATCGCGAGTCTCATGAATCCATCCTGACGATTATACAGTGGACATAACAGTGACGTCAAAGACAGATCTGGACATCTCAGTGCACAGTGTGAGTCTTGCCTGCATTGTGTGGGAAGACAGCTCTAGATGGATCAGGCTCCTCATCTGTACTCCAGCCGTACCCCTGCAGATCAGAACAGCCTCCATATCATGCAATCACTTAGCACTCATGGATTACACCAGGCTCTTTCTAGCAGTGACACGCTGTGCTGTAGTACAGCAACAGAGGAGGAGGAGAAGGATTGACATCTTTGGCCAACCAACTAGGATGTACAGATGTGCCAGGATTGTCGTTGACCTGGTCAAAACATCAGTACTGAGCGTTCATCATTTTCATTCATCATTATCAGTGTTTATCAACATCCTTGTGCACTTGCCAGTGCATTGCACATAGTGGGCTGTTGATGTTACTGCTGAAGGCAGATGCTGCACACCTGTGAGGTCAGATCAATTGATAACTCCAAAAGCCTGCTTTACATTCAAACGTTTTCATTGATGAAGAAAAGTCGATGTTTAGGCGAAATGCTTCCTACAGAGTGTGAGGGCCAAGCAAGTGATGAATGTGCAGGCCTGATGTTCAGCCAACTTACTCCCGACAGAGTGTCAGAGCAAAACGGGTGCTGACTCTGCCAGCTTGGCTCAACACCTGGCTTGCAGAGTCAGCCTGTGTTTGTTTGGCCCCCACACTCTGTGGGAAGTATCTTGGCTGAACACCATGTTTCCTAGAGAGTTCCTAGAATGTTCCTAGGGAGTTTCTGCTGTTCACCCAAGATCCAAGCAGTCAAAGCAACCCACAGGTCGTCCTCATGAGCCTTAGAGCTTTACCAATTGTAAACTAGCCTGGATATTTGCGCTTATTGAACGGTCAATGCTTTATCTAGAATCCAGTCACCTGGCGCATTGTTTCTTGATCTAGGTAGCAGTTGCCTTGACGCTTTTGAGGATGCAGGAATGTCACTGTTTCCAAAGAAACATCCAGCTCGCAGAGGCAATCTAAACTCAGCAACGCCTGAGGACCAGTGCAGAGGTTTGAATAGCGAAGACATCTGGAACTTTTGTACGTACCCTCTTTTCGCTCTTGTTGAGAGCCCGCAGGTGCTTCCAGGGGGGGCCCGTGCGCTCCTCCCCTTCCCAGCCTACGCTCTCCAGCTTCTCAGAATGGGTTGGCTTGGGCGTCACCCATGACATCAAACCAATCACCTGTCACAGAAAAGAATACCATTCAGAACAAAGCTCTTCATAGTACAAATTCATGGCTTCCTGCTGTTATGCGTTTTTACAACACTTTCTTTACAACAGAGAGATGTCTGATCAACAGGTGCAGGTTCAAGCATGTCTGAGGATTTTCCACCAGAGATTATCACATGTAAGCTCAAACCACAGGAGGGCGCTTCTGGCGGGAAAAGCACAGCCCTCAGCATGTATTGGATTCAGCGTTGCTATTCACTCGGAACATATTATTCTCATACGTTACAGATAACATGCAAAAGAGCAGGAAAGGAAGAATCACTGCGCTTGGCTAGACTGGCTCTGTAGAAAGGTGTCAATGTTCAGCTATTACAATGGGAATGTACATCAAGCAGCAATTTTCCAAGGCCTAAACTGGCTATATGATGCAAAGCTAGTTTAGGACACAGGCGATTTGACACATGTCTATGGATTGGCTGTTGAGAGAACATCAGGTACAGCAGCAGAAGCAGATCAGGAAGAGCAGATGCTGACCTCTGACAGCTTTCGTGGCGGCTGATGAGCCATGCTGACGCTAACAGCGCTGGACTCTTCTTCAAGGGCGCCGGCTTCAGATTTATGCCCTGACTGGAAGCTGCCCTGCTGCAGCTGAAAGTCTGACTGTGCCTCAGGCCTGTGTCTGTACCCTTGCTTGATCTGAGCGTATGCAGGTGGTCGACCAGACTGTTGACCAGGCAGTCCCTGTGCAGAGGAAGGACCACGCTGCTGACCGGATCGCTGCCTGACCTGATGACTGGCAAGATGACTTGGCTGACTGGACTGTTGGCCGGACCGATGAGCGGCATGCTGGTGCTTGTCTAGGGCAGGGTGGGGATCAGCTTGATCCCAAGAAGACGCTCTGTCATGGGGTCCAGCAGCCCAGGGTTGCTGCTGCTGCTGGTTGGACAGGCTCACTTCAGGTTCCCCTTGAGCCCAAGCATAGTCCTCTGCTGTATAGGCTGACTGTGACTCATCATCAAGAGCCAGAGCGCCGTCATTGCTAGGCCTGAATCTGTCCAGACCTTGCATGACTGGACTGTGCACATCCCAGCCGTCGCCAGTATTCTGACTGGCATAGCTTGCGGCCACAGCTGCAGGGTGAGAGTGTGCCTGTTGATGGGAAGCTGAAGAAACAAGCCGACTGTGCAGCGATCTGGATGATCTACTGTGATCATTGTCATGTGCCTGCTGCTGATGGGAAGCTGAAGCAGGCCGACTGTGCAGCGATCTGGATGATCGATCGTGATCATTGTCATGTGCCTGCTGCTGATGGGAAGCTGAAGCAGGCCGACTGTGCAGCGATCTGGATGATCGATCGTGATGAGACTCATGTGCCTGCTGCTGATGGGAAGCTGAAGAAACAGGCCGACTGTGCAGCGATCTGGATGATCTATCGTGATCAGACTCATGTGCCTGCTGCTGGTGGGAAGCTGAAGAAACAGGCCGACTGTGCAGCAATCTGGATGATCTATCGTGATCAGACTCATGTGCTGAAATTAGATGTGCGCGTGGGTCCTGCCAGCTGTCAGCAGCCAAAGCATGCTCTGATCCTGGACAGGAATCCCCATGATAGCAATCCTGACCACCAGCAGTATGACTGTCATGTACTCCTGGCTGATGACTGTTTTCTTCAGACACTTGCCCAGTTGATGCAGCAGCTTCTGTGTCAGATGCAACGCTGGCAGCTGCTTGCGGGCTGTCATACACACTCTGTCTGACATCTTTGCCAGATACGCACAGCATGGTGGCCACAGCTGTGGGGCGCTGTGGTACATCATACACACTCTGCCGGACATCTTGCACATTTGGGCGAGCCCAAACAGGGCTGACAGATGACACACAGAGTGAGACAGATCTAGGCGCCTGCAAGCGAGGGACTTATGGGTTAAGTGCCTGCAATAGAAATGGACTGTCATCAGGACCATGCCTACCGCCTACAACGCAGAATGACTGGAAAGTGCTGGGCCAGCAGTCCACTGTGGACCAAGACGTCAAACAAGATCAGTCTGAATCAAAGTTGTGGCAACACATACTGAACCTGTAGGACGAACTTTACATGCAGACTGTAAGGTCAACTTTCAGTGCACAGAGCATGGTCAAAATCAAAGCCCGCAAGCCATGTGCGCGATCTCTTCATGTGCGCACGTGATGCCAGTACAAGTGTACAAAGCATGATTGATGGCACTACATAATGTTCAACGCCTATACACTAAACATAACAAGGCCCTCAAAGTTGTGCAAGCAGCAAGCAATGACTGGGATCAGAACACAATGTCGCAGGTGTCAGTATGACTGTGCCACCTGCTGCTGTCTTTGCCTTTGATCCTCAATCATCACCGCACCAAAGTCGCTGCCTGGCTGTGCTGCAGTACCTTGCAAGGCAGCAGACTGCAATGTGCGCTGCCCAAAGGGAGCACTGAAACCGGGTGGCAGCTCAACACGCTGTGAAGCAGCAGCCTGACTGGACGTCACTGGCCTGACTGCTGCTTGGGGTGCTGCTGCCTGACGGGACATGGGATGATCTGATGCTGCTTGACTGGACTCTGCCTCACTGCAATTTGCAAGACCGGTAGTTGCCTGACTGGAAATTGCTTGCCTGACATTTGCCTGACTGGACCCTTTTCGACTGGATCTCGTCCCACTTTGCATTGCAGGAGACGGGTCTGGTCTGGGCATCGCATCAGAGCGTGAGGACAGGTCAGCACGCGGTGCTGTCTGCTGGTTGGGTGCTGGCATGGGTAAGCCATTGCCAGGGGGAAGGCCAAAGCCTGGGGGCAAGTCAGAAGGCAGCTGTGAAGGAGGCTGACTGGGCCTGCCTATTGGCAAACCATCGGCAGGGGATAAACTGAAGCCAGGAGGAAGATCCACTGCAGCTGACAGAGTCTGCTCAGCAGGAGGCCGCCTGCCAGGGCCTGTAACAGGTGGAGCACAGCATGAGCATTTTGTCCAAGCATATACTGTTATATATTGTTAATGTGTATAGATTTGTAATGCCAGCATATGAACATATAAATTGGTTCTCTGTGCTTCAAACCCCCAAACGCTTTTGTTGCATTCAAGTGCCTGCATTGTCACGACATTGCTTGTGAAGCAACACTGTAGGTGCTGCTGAGGCTTCATGGCCTTGGCCAAGGCATACATTGCTTGTCCACTGTCAGAGTGGACATGGCAAACAGGCTGCCTAGTGGACAACAGAGAGCCCATGTCCAGCTACATGGATATGCTATGCCATGCATTAGTAGGCATGCTTCCAAAAGCAACACATTGTGCCACATATATTTCCAAACAGCATGCATGTTTCCAAAAGGTGTTACCTTGATTTGCTGGCTGCTCTTGCTTAGCTGGTGTTGCAAAACCAGGCGGAAGCTCAGCTATTGTTGATGCCTCTTGCTGTCTTCGCTGCTGGTGCGCCTCCTGACCAGGCTGGGGGTGTCTGGACAGACCTCTGCCCACAGCTGCAGCACCCTGCAGCACAGCTGTGGACCCAGGAAGCTGGTTGGCGGAAGAGGGCAGCGCAGCTGTGGCCCCAGCCAGCTGCTGAGATGGAGCTGGCGCAAAGCCAGGTGGCAAGTCATCAAGGCCTTTGCTTTGGGTCTGCATTGCACATGCAGCTCTTCAAGCAGCAGAAACATCACAATGTAGACTCAGAGACGTCTGAAGACTGGAATCCAGCATTCCCTATGATGAACTGCAATCTGCAGCAGACTGATCTATCAGGAGATGGCACTTGAGAGTTGGGAAGCTTGCTTGCAATATACAGACAATAGTGTATACACAGAACACCACCGGCAACAAAAAAAGCCAAACAAGGCAACAAAATAGTAATAATAGCTGCTGATCAATGACAGAATGCACAATGTAGGACAGTTGTGTCCCAGGCATTCATCCAGGCACTTTCTGCAGGAGTGTGTACCTTGGAGGCAGAGGGCCGTACACCAGTCTTCTTCAATGCCTTCCTGGGGTCACCCCAGAGGGACCCAGCCACAGGGGCCACTGGGACAATTGTGATGACTGGTTGCTGAGGAACTGGTAAGACCAGCTGCTCAGCCAAAGCCCAACTGAGAGCATCCCCAGGCAGCAGCGTGGAAGAAGATGCAGGCTCAGCAAGCCTGTCCATGCCATTTGGCGCTTGATTTGGCGCCTGGCCTACCGCCAAGGAGGCAAACCCTGGCGGGAGATCAGAGGCTGCATTAGCAGCTGGCCTTGATGACGTGGGCCTGCTCTGGACAGGCAATGGCTTGGAGCGTGGCTGCTCTTGGTCTGGGACAGGAAAGCCTGAGGCAAATTTTGGTGCATTCTGGCTGGTGGGGGATGATGCAAGGTTTGGGCGGGAAAGCAGCACCCGGTGTGAGGCAGGGCCTAGCACCTGAGCTTGTGTGGACGTTGCTGGGAAGCCAGGTGGGGGTTCAGCCTGTCCTACCTTCTGTAAGCCTGACACCTGGGTTGCTGCACCCTGCTGAGCAGCAGGACTTGGTGCCTGGCCTCCGTCTCCCCATTGCTGTTGTGCTGGGGACGCTGTTTGCAGAGCACCTGACATTGATGGTGTCTGATGCCCTGCTGATAATGCAGCAGGAGTATTTTGGCGGCTGCTGTCGCCTTGGCTGGAAAGCTCGCCGCTGCCAAACTGGCTTGCAAGCCTGAAGCCTGGAGGCATGTCAGGTACCCCTTGACCCGGCTCGCCTGCAGCGCCTTGCTCACCAGGAGTTGCAGCAGCCACTTGCGTCCTGCTGCCGCTCGCTGGGGTAAGGCTCTGTGACTGTGCATGTCCAGGGGGCAGGCTCTGTGACTGTGCAAAGCCTGGGGGGACATCAGCAGCCGGCTGGCTGATGGCAGCTTTAGTGACAGAAGCAAAGCCTGGGGGTAAGTCATGAGAAGCTCTGCTTGTTGATGCAGATGCAGCAGGGCTGAGAGCAGCAGCCCCTGCCTGACTGCTCCTGCGAACGCTGCTGCTGGTGGTCTTAGCTGAGATGGGTATGGGAAGCACAATGCATGGCTGAGAAGAGTTTGCCAGCTCAGAAGAGCCGAGGGGCTGAGTCCTTGAGCCGAGCGACTGAGACCTTGAGCGTTGGACAGGGCTCCTGGCAGGCGTGACTGCAGCAACATCACCAGCATTGCTGGGCTGTGCCTGTGTCATGGGCGCACTGGGATGAGTAAAGCCAGGTGGGTGGTCATCTGTGCCTGACAAAGCAGGATGGGTGCTGGAAGGGAGCCTCTGGGATGCAGGAGGAGGGTTCTGCCTCACCCCTGGGGGTGGGGTTGCTCTGCTTGAGGAGGATGCGGGCTTGAGGCTGTGCTGAGACTGGTCTGTGGGCGTGTGCTGAGGCCCATACCCTAGCGGGGTGTGATCAGCAACTGCAGCAGTGGATGACACAGCAGGGACAGCAGGACTGCCTTGCGTCTGCACTGTACTTGGAGGCTTGAACCCAGGTGGAGGTGCAGTGCTGTTTGGCGCGGCAGCGAAGTGACTGCCTTGTGGTGGTGGCCGTGTCCGAGACACAGTGTGCGGCCTGCTAGCAGCCTGCTCTAGCTGCTGCTGTGGTGCAGTACCGGCCAACTCTCTGCTGTATGATGCAGATGATGATGGCTTTGCTGCGTCAGATGCTGTAGAAGACGCTTGCAGGTGCTCACCCCTGCTTGGCATGGCTGAGCTTACGCCATTGGCTGGTAGAGAAGAGCGTGTCTGAGGCAGAGCTATAACTGTCCTCAAGGGTGCTTGCTGTTGCGCTGATGCTGGTGGGGGGAAAGCCTTGTTAGCTGACGAAGGGGACATGCCTCCAGCGGAAGGTTTGGTCTGTGCAGCAGTCGCCTGAATGAAAACCCAAGGAAATCATACACATATTGGACTGGTGTATATACTGAACTTTAGGCTGAGTGTTCAGCTATGCAGCATGTGCCAAAACTATTGACAGATACAGATAGGTTGAGATCCGGGACATCCAGTACAGCAAATGCAGCAAGAACTATGTGAAAGACTAATGTGAAAGCTCAGTCACTGCATTGACAGATACAGACAAGTTGAGACCCTTGCACACGGGGGCATGCAGTACAGCATATGCAGCAAGAATTGTGTGAAAGACCGATGTGAAAGCTCAGTCACTGCAAAGTTGTCATAGGATATGCACACACATCACAAACAGTCACTGGTCTGGAAAAAGGCTCACCAATGCAGGCTTAGAGGCACGCTGAAGTTTGCCAAGAACTGGTGGTGCAGTGTAAGCTCCAAACCCTTCTCTGAACTTCCTTTGCCTCCTGCCCTCTTCATTTGCAGCTGCCGAGTCAGTATGCAGGGTCACATCAGTGTCTTGGTCAGCAGAAGAGCCACTTGCCATGTCAGCCATTGTCAGCAATACGTCTGAGCGTGTGACGGCAAGCTGACGACTGTCACTGTGGTCTGAGGCGGCAGCATATGCAGCTGTGTCAAGTGACGTCTGTCTGTTAGCAGGTGCCGGCCCTGTGACAAATGGAGATTGCACAGCAGAATTGCTGGCCAAAGAGGGGATGCCAGGCGGGAGGCTTGGACAGTCTTTCTGAGGGCCAGGCAAGTGCTGAGTGGTATGACCCTGACTTGAGGCATGCTTGCGCTGAGGGCCTCTGTCATAGCTGGCGTGTTGTGTTGATAGTCGTGGCCCAGAGTCCTCTCGCATATGAGGCGGGACATATCTGAAACATGTGCACTCTCTTAGCAAGCAAAATTGAGCCCAAGCTGTGAAACAAAGCACCCAGTGGTCTCACCTGTTGCCATCATCCAAGCCAGCTCGGTACCTCTCTGTTTCAGCAGTAGAAAGCTCATCAGGCCGTCTTCGCCATGTTTTCGGCCTGTATATGTATACTCTCTGAGATGCGATCATTATTTGAATATGTCGGGGCACAACGACTATCTGACCACAATTTCTGCCTCGTAGTATGCTTACTCACGAGACTCCAAGTACCGCTGCTGCATCCTGTCAGACGGATTCTGCGTCTCGAAGTTTTGCCTGGCCATCTGGTTATGTTCCTGAACACAGCAGGGCATCAGCGTTGTTTCAGACACTCGCCCTGTGCACAGGAAACCACAAGTACGGCTTACAATATGTTTCATGAAGCCGTGTTGCATGTTCAGCCTTTGCGGTGCGGTGCCTCTGTTTACAGTCGCAGGCAGATCGTATGCACTAACTTCTTGAATATAATTTCCTTCGTCATCCAGCATCTCCGAGCGCCAGTCGTCATCCTCTCCTGACATCTCGGCAGTGAGACAGAAATAGCAGCGCGCACAGGTGCGCTCTGACAAAGCAACAACACTGTTACAATACAGTCCAACCGAGCGCTAACCTTCTTCTTCGTCATGGACATGCAACAATTCTGTGACTCGCATGTGTACAGTCTGTTCAAAATTACACAGACTCAGGTGCTGACTGAACGTTACTGCGGCTTGTCGTTGAAGCTAGCCGGCTTGGTCAAGACGCGTCAGGACGATTACAAGCCATCCAGGCTGACAGCGCTTGTATTAGATCATGACCACACAAACATGCTGTCCAATGTGGAGTTGCAGCAGATATCAGATACATCATATACTTACAAGGCTGTGTCAAGGGGGTTCATCAGCATGAAACGTTGGCTCATCAGCATGAAATGTCTCATCTTCATATGTTTGGACTACTTTACATGCACTAACAGTGACATGCCATGCATGCAATGGCATGCTACAGATACAGGCCCACATATAACTGTATGACAGCACCACCAGCAAAGACACAACGTGACTGACATGCCATGAATACATTTCAACCAACTAGTTGCAACGGGTCACACTAACCACTTGCAGACAAGCACTAACTGCCTGCATACATGTGACATCGAATCTGGCCTGACCTGCCTCAGACTAATTTTGACAGCTGTGCTGCACCACACCTATGCTCTCAAAATTGGTGGTGGCGTTAGCTAACTAGTGTACTCACGGCAATTTTGGACTTTCGCCACCCACGTTACCCCACACAATGGTTATGCTGAAAGTCTGAAGAGATTGAACTGCTGCTGATCAAATTGTAGTCATCTAGGTTGTTATTGTTTCAGAGGTGCGTTTGATTCCTTTGCCGCTCTGCTGTGGAGAATGACTGGGCTTGCCCTGATCTGCTCTGTCTAAAACACCTGCTTCCTGTGTATCTGGCGTGCTGACTTGACTGTGCATTAGAGTGTCTTTCTGGTGCTGGCAAGGCTGTACAGCTTCTGCTTTATAGCTGGTGCAATGATCTTCAGCCTCTGGTGTGCCGACTTTGCTCTGTCCTGATGACTCCAGATGAGGATAGTGGCAACGCCCTGTCAATGCCCTTTCCCAGTCACTGTTGTGTCGGCACGTTGCACAGGGCTGTGCTCCAGCCTGACAGCAACAACCTTTGATCCTCCACGGCTCATCTGCTCGGGAGTCTTGTTCCGTGCCACGCGTGACTTGCACGAAGCGTGACAGGATCTCGGCAACCTCCTTGAAGGTCGGCCGGTCCTCGGGTATTCGCTGCAAACACTGCTCCAACAGCTGCGCCAGGACGGGATGCAGGCCTTCAGGAGTAGCCAAGCTCTGACTCTGAACCCCAACCATGCAGATGATGTGGACGTGACGAAGTCCTGCCCAAGCTCTGCTTGAGGTCAGCATCTCCCACAAAAGCACTCCAAAGGAATACACGTCAGCCGGCTGTAAGCAATACACAGGGTATCAGTTCAAGCAGCCCTACAGCTGATACAGTTGCTACCTGGCCAAAACAAGCCCCACGATGTTGTACAGTTCTTTGTTGCATCAAAATTGAAAGCAGCAGCCATGCAGGACACTCACCGGCCCCAGCTGTGCTTCCAGCATGACTTCAGGGGCCATGTGACTGATAGTGCCATACAGATTGCCAGCAATTCTGGCAGAAGCGTCAGCATCACGGGACAGGCCAAAGTCCCCCACTTTGGCTTGGAATCCATGAGGATTGATGGAACAGGATGTCAGCATGACATTGCCACCAGAGAGGTCCTGCATACAGCACCAAGTCTCAGCATTGCAAGCTGACCCAGGGGGTCATTCACACAGACAAGCTTCTATGCCGCTAGCAATCTTGGGCGTCAAAGCTGATGTGTTTGCTGTAGGCAATTTCAACGTGTCAAAATCAGTGAAGATGCATGCGGCAGTCATGAATCCCATGCAGCAGGCAAGCTATCAAAGAAATTTTTCAGAGACAGTCAACAAGCCATCTTCTTTGCAAAAGATAGCAAACAATGAGGTTGTCATCGTACCCCATGGACAATGCTGTTGCTGTGAAGGAAGACCATAGCCGATGCGATTTCCAAAGCAGTCATGGCCACAGTGCGCAGGTCTGGCTGTCCTGAAGTGGGACTGCGGTTGGTTCGGAACCACCCACGCAAGACGGCATCCTGCACAACAAAAAGACCAGACATCAATGACCGCGCACGCTCTCGTTTCTGACACTTCTGCTGGTAGCCCAGATGGAGAGCTCACAAATGCCATACCCCTGTACGGTCATCCATGCCTTGGGCTGTGTCACCATGCCATAAACCTGATTCTCACACATTTGTGTGCAACTAACTTTGGTTTGGACGCAAACATCTGAGAATGAGGTTTATGGCATGGTGACACAGCCCAAGTTAGTACGGCTGAGTATATATTTTGTTCCTGCAAAACTCCAATATGGATGGTCTCCATTACACCACCCTTCTCTGTGGTTGTACCCATGGACTTGTGCAGCGCAGTGCAACAATTCAAGGATCAGGCTACGGAAAATCTGTGCTGATCATGAGTCCTCACTAAGAAAAGACATCATGCAGAGAGCCACTCAAGACTGTACATATCTGGTTTCTAGGGGAAGACACATACTTGATAAGGACTGAGAAATGAGTGGAGGAATAATTGAATGAAAGAATGGATGGATGGATGTATGCATGAGTGAGTGAGTGAGTTAGTGAGTGAGTGAGTGAACGAAAGCATGAAAGAAGGAAGGAGTGACCAAACGAGTCCTCACAGGGAGCGATAGGACACAGCATTTCACGGCAGACAATCTGGCAAAGATGCATGCTCACCACAACAGAGCCCTTATCACAGTGCTCCAGCATCATCCAGCACTGCTGTTCCCCTGACAGCCCCCCCCGGTCAGTGGCAACCCACCAGGCATGTGACAGCGTCCTCATAATGCTCTGGTGCTTCAGGTTTTGTGTCAGAATGGCTTCCAAAGGTTGACCACATGGATCCAGTTTGAGCTTGTGTACATCCTTGACAACCTGGATGTAACAAATAGTGGTAAGAGAGTAGTGACGGTTGGTTGAGTGACAACAGCGTCAAAGTTGTGTTTGCCAGCCTCAGGATTGTGTTTGCCAGCCTGGTACGTCAATATGGCAATTCACTTGCAGCTTCTGTACAAGGATCACTGCCTGCATTTGCACAAAGGCACAGCCTTAAAGGTATTGAGCAGGGCATTGAGCTGAGCTGTCAAGAGAGTCAGCGGTGAATGAAAGCTAGGGCAGGCCATTTTCTGCTAGGGCAGGCAAAATAGCTAGGGCAAGCCAATTTCCTGCTAGAGCAGGCCGACTTCTGCTGTGGGTTCTCACAGCTGATGGGTCTGATCCAGCTTTGCTTTGCATTCATTCTCAAGACTCTTTCACGGTACGTTGCAGGGTAAATGCACAGCAGACTGCTGCAGCGTATCTGGCATCATAACCTTTCAAAGGTATGTTGTGGCTTGTAGATCCTCAGGGCAGGACTGAAATGAAGACCAGGCATGTACGCAGGCTTGCCAATGCAACACAGTGAATGCAAGCCAGTAATATAATAACAACAATTCTCACGCTTTCCAGCTCATGATGAGCGAGGTATGTGCAGGACAGGTCTACACGCCACTAAAAGTTTTGCATGCAACATTGCACAGATCAGCACCATGTGACATGCCCAACACTTCAAGCACCATCAGCCCTACAGCTGCTTCGCGCTGCACAACAGGAACAGCAACACTGACACAACATCATTGGTCCTCAATGCTGGCTGATTGATGAAGTGTCACCTTGACTGCCACCAGCTGCCCTTTCCAGAGGCCCCTGTAAACCCTTCCAAAGGTGCCTCTGCCCAACAGAACTCCCATTAGCAGCCCCTCAAAAGGCCCAGTAGAAGGCAAACTGGTAAACCTCCTCGCTGGGGTTGCATATCTGGGCCCGACAAGCGTTGGTATCTGCTGAGGTGGACAGCTAGGGTCTGCATCCTCTGGCGGCTCTAGTGTTAGGGGTACTAGAGCTGCAATGAAATAGTGATTTCCATAGGAGGGGTTCTCTGGCAGAAAGCCAGGAGAGCCAATTTGCAAAGGCTCTGCACTGATACTGACTGACTTGGCTAGCCTGCACACAACATATTATAATAATACACTATAAGATTTATTTATGACAATCATGACATCAATATATTAATAAGTAAATAATACTACAACATAATAACATCATGATAGTTACATAATATGGCGAGTGCACTTTAACTGCTGCAATCAGCTGCAAGATAGTGGAGGAATGGTGGAGGTCAGTGAACATGACATAGTCTTGCAAGGCCTCTGCAATGCCTGTCACTACCATGACTAGCCAGCATTGCATGCATTCAGGACAGGACAGGACAGCACAGCACAGCACAGCACAGCACAGCACATTGCAGCGCAGCAAAGCACAGCACATTGCAGCGCAGCAAAGCACAGCGCATTGCAGCGCTGTGCAGCAGCAATAATGAGATTCAGCAGTGTTCCTTTGTGGGGTAATGCAGCTTGATCTGCACCTCATGTGTAGCTGGAAGGGCTTGCCAGCTGCAGGGGTGCCAGGAGCCCCCATGAGCGATGGTGACACGTGGGACTTGGCCACATTCTTTGCCTGCACTCGCAAGAGACACAAATCAATAACAACACAAGGTCGATGAAGGTAGGCAGAGGTGATGAGGAATGTGGAAATGGCATCCCCCCCCCCCCCAAGCAATGGTGACACGTGGGGCTTGGCCACAGTCTCTTGCATGAAACACATGTCAACCAAAAGGAAAATTTGATACAGATTGGAAGAGGTAACAGAGAAGGTGACAGAAACTTGACATGTGAGTGGCACGCATAATTAGACACTGACTGTAGCCACAACATGCGAGGGTCAAGAGGATTTGTTGCAACATCAAATGTGAAACGCACAGCAGCTTTGCGACAGCTGGGAATTGTCCATTCCTCTCAGAATGAACCATGGTATTGTTTGCAATCAAAACCAAAGAGCAGACCATTCGCAACCTGTGAAACAGCTCAACAGCCACGATTCGCTCAGTCCTGGCATTGCATTACAGGCAGTGCTGTTGCATCAAAAGTGTCAAGGCACGTCTCCTTACAAAGCATTGCTCAGTTTAGCTTTTTTGAAAAGCTGCTGCAGAACAGAATCGGTGAAGTCTTTGCAAACAAGTCAAGATCAGAAGGCTTTGACAGCTCACCATGCAGTCTTCCTTCAGGTCTAGGAGGGTGTTGAGGGGAACCCCATCAAACGGAGGGGGTGCTTTGGAGCCAGCCGCTGCCCCCCCTGCTAGGTGTGCCAGACAGGCTGGGGACCATTCACACCCTTTAACAGCAGCAGACCAGCCCAGAGTCACAATGGTGTGTTGAGCAGAGTGACATATGCAGAACCTCGTAGCTGTTTATATCAGCCCTAGCAAAGACACGAGGTGGGTGGGTGGGTGATTGGGTGTTCCAGCATATGGGTGAACTATGTGGTATTCTTGTCAGGATATCCTTTGGAAAACCGACACCTGAAAAAAAATGTGAAGCATTTTTTTGGGTGAAGTACACAGGTGACGTCCATTGTTGCACACAGTTCAGGACAAAATTGTTTGACACACAGCTTGCACGCTTTCATGCTGACTGAAGACTTCCCAGCATCACAAACCTGGCACGCAGGCCGTTGAGTTGCAAGCACATGCTCTCCAGAGACACTCAGAAACAGAAGGGTTTAAAGGTCTGGTTTTAAGGTCAGGCACAACCCTAAATGCATCTCATCATACCTTGGAAGGAGCACTGCTCAAGCAGGCACACGTACATGTACACCCATACTTCTCTGCCTATACATCTCTACACCTCATACACCTGTACTTCTCCCGCAAGTCTGCCTGTCATCAAGACGTGAGGGTGAGCAAGATATGCCTACCAAGCAGCTTCGATGCTGCCAGGTTCATGTGCAGCGCCCGCCAGTCGCCCTCTCTAGATGTGTCCAGAAACAGGAAGGCCTCCTCATAGCAGGCCAAAGACCGCATGAGCTGCACGCTGCTTTGCCTTGCCTCTGACTCAGCCCACTTCTGTTCAAGCTGCCGCACCAGCATCTCTGAGAGGTTTGACAAGACCAGGCCTCTGCTTGCATCAAACTCTCTGGGCTCGTGACCCACCATACACCTGCAGCAGGCAACATCTTCAACAAAAACCTTGTTTTTGGAAGGGGGGGGGG
>JAABUP010001511.1_pt1 | contig 48802 bp, 34 predicted proteins | sample 5559201 | NCBI WGS metagenome assembly JAABUP01 (sample SAMN10711887, study PRJNA513373) | rock metagenome | isolation source: Antarctica rocks | place: Antarctica | reverse complement strand
CGGTAACACGTATGTGCGCAGATAACGAGGGGTCCGCGGGCTCCTCCGCGACAGCGCGACACAGAGAACAGAGAGAGAAGACATGACGACAGCATTCGATGCGATCAGGGTGGGCCGGTTCGATCTGAGCAATCGGATTGCCATGGCGCCGATGACCCGGAGCCGCGCCCACGGGTCCGGGGCTACGCCGACCGCGCTAATGGCCACCTACTACGCGCAGCGGGCCAGCGCCGGCCTGATCATCACCGAGGGCACGCATCCCTCCGCTATCGGGCAGGGCTACCCGTTCACGCCCGGCCTGCACACAGCCGCGCAGGTGGCGGCGTGGCGGCCGGTAACCGCGGCGGTGCACGCCGCGGGCGGGACGATCTTCGCGCAACTGATGCACACTGGCCGGATCGGGCACCCGAGCGTGTTCGCCGAACCCCTGACCCCGGTCGGCGCCTCGCCGGTCGCGGCCGCCGGGCAGGTGTTCACCCCGGAGGGTCCACAAGACTTCGTCGCGCCCGAACCGCTGAGCGACGAGGGCGTGCGCGCCACGATCACCGATTTCGTCGCCGCCGCGCGCAACGCGCGCGACGCCGGCTTCGACGGGATTGAGTTGCACGGGGCCAACGGCTATCTGCTGCACCAGTTCCTGTCCACCAACGCCAACCAGCGCCAGGACCAGTGGGGCGGATCGATCGAGGGGCGCATCCGCCTGACCGTCGAGGTCAGCGCGGCCGTCGCGGCGGCCATCGGCGCCGACCGGGTGGGGCTGCGGCTGTCGCCGGCCAACCCCTTCAACGACATCGTCGAAGACGACCACCGCGCCACCTACCGGGCGCTCGTGGCGGCGCTCAACCCGCTCGGCCTGGCCTACCTCCACCTGGCCGAGGGTCCCGACCGGGAGTTGACCGGCGAGTTGCACCAGTTGTGGGACGGCGTGTTCATGCTCAACCCGTTTACCCCCGGCGCCTACACCGGCCCCGACGCGTTGACCTTGATCGAGGACGGCGCCGCCGACATGGTGTCCTTCGCCACGCTGTTCCTCGCCAATCCCGACCTGCCGGCGCGTTTGGCCGCGGGCGGTCCATTCAACGCGCCTGACTACGCGACCGCCTACGGCGGGGACGAGCGCGGCTACATCGACTACCCCGCCCTGGCAAGCTGACCGCGGCCGGCAGGAGAGCGGCGCGCCTAGCCGCATAATCCTCCAGGGCGCCGGCCGGGCAGTCGTGCTCTTGCACGGATGGTCCTATACCTGGGCCGCGTGGCGGAAGGTGACGTCCCTCACTGGCCGATGCCGGCTTCACCGTGATCGCGCCCGACCTGCGCGGCCCAGGCGATTCCGCATCTTTGGAAGGACACATCATGACCACCGACCTCGCGTCTCGAGTACAGCAGTTAGAAGACCGCAACGCCATCAGCGAGCGGGTCATCACGTACGCCATGGCCATCGACCGCGCGGACTGGGACTTGTTCGCCTCCTGTTTCACCGATCCCGTCCACATCGACTTTTCCGATGCAGGACTGCCGGCGAGCGACTTCCCGCGCGACGCATTCGTCGCCTTCGCTCGCGGCGGATTCAGCGGCTTCGCGGCGCGCCAACACCTCAGCCCCAATCACGTCATCGCGTTCGACGGCGCCGATCTGGACCGGGCCATCTGCTACTCTTACATGTACGCGCAGCACTACCTACCCGGCGCCGAAGGCGGCGACTTTTTCTTGATGCGCGGCTCGTACACCAACCACATGCGTCGCACGTCGGACGGTTGGCGCATTGAGAGCCTCACGCAACACGTCAGCTGGGCCGAGGGGAACGAGGGCCTTCCCGCGCAGGCCGCCACGCGCTTCCAGGCAGAGCATGATACGAGATGTGGTAAACCTGAGCGTACGATCAGGGGCGCCTATCACGATTAGAGGACGTGTGGCTGTTGAGCCTACGCCGACCCTTTAGAGCCCGCTCCCTGCCATGCGCGCGGGGCAAAGGTTCCGATATTTTGGTATCCATTGGATTGGGGACGAGGGGAAGGCGTGTTACCATAAAGTCATGAACAATGCTTTCATCGACCGCCTCGTCAAGGGGCCGATCCTGTGTGACGGCGCCATGGGCACGCTCTTGCTTGCCGCCGGCGCACCCGCCGCGCATCCCTTCGACGAGTTGAACCTGAGCAGGCCCGCCCTCGTCGGCGACATCCACCGCGACTATATCGCCGCCGGGGCCGAGATCATCGAAACCAATACGTTTGGGGCTAACCACGCGCGCCTGGAGCCGCACGGCCTCGCCGCCCGCGTGCGCGAGCTCAACGTGCGCGGGGTCAAGATCGCGCGCGACGCCCGCGAGGTCTCCGGCGAGGATGTCTTCGTGGCCGGCGCGGTCGGGCCGCTTGGCCGGCCCAACGCCGTCCACGACCTCGGCCCCGCGCGTGTGCGCGCGATCTTCGCGGAGCAGGTGGAGGGGCTGCTCGAGGGCGGCGCCGACCTGCTCCTTTTCGAAACGTTCGGCGACGCCGAGGAGCTCGCCCTCGCCGTCGAGGCCGCCCGCTCCGCCTGCGACCTGCCGGTCGTGGCCCAGCTGACCTTCGACGAGGACGGCCGCACCCTCGCCGGGCAAACGGCCCGCGAGACCGTGGCGCGCCTGCGGCGTCTCGACATCGCCGTGCTGGGCACGAACTGCAACCTCGGGCCGCAGGCCACGCTCGACGTGGTCGAGGAGCTTGCCGCCCTCGCCCCCGGTATGTTGCTCTCGGCGCAGCCCAACGCGGGCCTGCCCCGCCGCGTCGGCGGCCGCTTCATCTATGGCGCCGGACCCGAGTACGTCGCCGACTATGCCCGCCGCTACGCCGACGCTGGCGTCACCCTCATCGGTGGCTGCTGCGGCACGACGCCGGCGCACACGCGCGCCATGCGCGCGGCGCTCAGCGCGCGGCTCCCCGATCCCCCGCCCGCGCCTGCGCCGCGGACCCCCGCCCGGCGCGCCGCCCACCTGGTGGCGCATCCGATGGAAACAGCCGAGAGCGCGGCCGAGGGCGGGCCCGAGCCGACGCATTTGCAGCGGCTGCTCGCCGAGGGCCGCTGGGTCGTCAGCGTGGAGATGAAGCCGCCCCGCGGCATCAACCCCACCAAGGCGCTGCGCGGGGCCGAGACCCTGCGCGACGAGGGCAGCGCCGACGCGGTGAACATCACGGACGGTGCGATGGCGCGCGTGCGCATGGGCGCGCTCCCGCTGGCCTACCTCATCCGCGAGCGGCTCGGCCTCGACACGATCGTGCACATGACCACGCGCGACCGCAACCTGATGGCCCTGCAAAGCGACCTCGTCGGCGCCCACGCCCACGACGTGCGCAACATTCTGGCCCTGCACGGTGACCCGGTGCACGCCGGAGACTACCCCAACGCCTCGGGCATCTGGGACGTCGACTCGGTCGGGCTCATCGAGGTTATGGGCCGCCTCAACCGCGGCGAGGACGCGGGTGGCGCGCCCATCGGCCGCCCGGCCGGCTTCCACATCGGCTGCGCCGTCGACCCCACCAAGGATTGGGACTTCGTGCGCGAGCGCCTGCGCCAGAAGCTCGCCGCCGGCGCGCACTACATCATGTCGCAGCCGGTCTACGACCTGGAGGAGTTCCACCGCTTCCTGGATTACCTGGGCCCGCTGTCCGTGCCGTTCCTCGTCGGCGTGATGCCGCTGCACAGCCACCGCCACGCCGAGTACCTGCACAACGAAGTGCCGGGCATCGACGTGCCCGAGCCGATCCGCCGCCGCATGGCCGAGGCGGGCGAGAACGGCGGGGCCGAGGGTATCGCCATGGCGCGCGACTTCCTGGCCGGCGTCGCCTCGCGCGTCCAGGGCGCCTACCTGATGCCCTCCTTTGGACGCTACGAGGTCGTCAGCGCGGTCATCCGCGACCTGCCGGGCCGCTAGCGCACAGGGCCGCTAGCGCACAGGGCCGCTAGCGCACAGGGCCGCTAGCGCACGTGGATGGTGACCCGGTCGAACGAGTACCACTGTCGCTGCGCGCCCGCGACGAGGTAGGCCTCCACGCTGAGGATGTACGCGCCGGGGCGCCGATAGGCGTGGCGCGCGTCCATGCCGCGCGCGGTCGCGCCGTCGCCGAACGTCCACCGCCACGGGTACTTGAAGGCCGCGGGTGGCAGCGACCCCGCCACGTTGGCCCTGTTCTCCCGCAGTAGCAGGGGGTGGCCGGCCGGGTACGCGCCGCGCGCCACGAAGGGCGTCCAGCTGTCGAACCTGGCGTTGCTCGTCAGCGCCGCGTTGATGGCCACGACGCGCCCGTTGACCGAGAGCGAGGGCACACCGTCCACCCCGCACGCCCGCGCCACCCCCACACCGAGCAGCGTCCCACCGAGTAGCAGCCCGGGCACTATTGCGTGTATCCGCATAGTTAACTCTCTCCTGATATCAAGCAACAACCACGTTACCAGCTTCGACAGTTCAAGCTCCACTACATGTTACAACTGAAGTCACGATCCAGCATTGAAATGTACAGCTTGATTTTGGCATACTTGCGTCAGTCGTGTTGGGCTCCTTTGAATCCGAGTCTGAAAGCCTATGGGCTACTTGACAGTTCTGCGCGTGGAGTTTGGGTTCTGACTCCGAGAGGCAAAGACGTAGACGCCGTAATTCCAAGGGACGTTAATCGGTTTGTTCGAGGGTTGCATAGAAATAAGAGATCGGAGGAGCCCAGCAAACTACCTGTTGCTTTTGTGGACGTGGCTGACGTGGTGCTCGAAGAAACATGGCGGGAAGAGCTTTTGGGCCGGTTGCGGAGACTTGCACCTGACGCCTTCGAGCGATTGTGCCAACGTTTATTACGAGAGTCGGGGTTTGTCGAGGTCAAAGTAACGGGTCGATCGGGTGATGGTGGTATCGACGGGGTTGGAATCGTGCGGCTGTTCGATTAGCTTATGCCCGATCAGCCCAGGGAGTGGCGGTAGAGCCCTGCGGCGGTCGCGGCATAGAGAACGGGGTGCGGGCCATTGACGAGGTCGAGCGCGCCGACGACCGTGGCGTCGCCGGCCAATCCCTCCCCGAAAAGGACCCAGCGCGCGCCCGCGTCGCCGCTCCTGTACACGCCGGAGGTGGTGGCGGCGTAGAGGATGGCCGGGTTGGCCGGGTCGAAGGCGAACGACCCGACCTGGGCGGCGGGGGGCAGCCCCCTGCCGCGTCCCTGCCAGCTCGCGTCGGCCCGGGCCACCGGCGCGACGTAGGCGCCGTCGTTGAGCGAGCCAATGTAGACAATCCGCGCGCCCGGCGCGACCGCGACCGAGAGGACGCTTGCGTCTCGCGACAGCCCCCCCGCTCGCGCCGTCCACGAGGCGCCCCCATCCTCGCTTACCACGACCGGGCGCGCCCCCCGCGCGTCGCGCCCGGGGTTGACGCCGGCGACGATCAGGGCCGGGCGCACCGATGGCCAGGCCAGCGAGGTCACGCTGGCGGACCCCGCGTCGTAGATCTGGCGCCAGCGCGCCCCGCCGTCGTCCGAGCGGTAGACGCCGCCGTCTCCGCCGGCCAGGAGCGCGATGTGCCCCGCCACGTGCGCGGCCAGGGTGTAGATGGCGCGCGTCCCCAGCCCCGCCGACCGCCAGTGCCGCGCCCCGTCGGTCGAGCGGTACAGCCCGCCGCCCGTGGCCGCGACGAGCGAGCGATCGGGCAGGAAGGTGAGCGACCAGACCTCGCGCGCCTCCTGGGGGAACCCGTCCGAGGAGGCGACCCAGCGCGCCCCGCCGTCGTCCGAGCGGTACACACCCTCGATCGTGCCCTCGTAGAGGCGCGACCGATCATCCGGCGCGGCGACGAGCGCGTGCGCGATGAGGACGGGGCCCAACCCCTGCCAGCCGCGCGCTCCACGCGCCCTGCGAGCCCCGCGCGCCCCGCGCGCCCCGGCCGTTCCCTTCGCGGCGCCGATGGCGGCGAGCGCCACGGTGGGGACGGGGGGTGGGATAGTCAGGGCAAAGGTCGCGGTGGGGGCCTTGGAGCCGCCCCCAACGCCCACCACGATGGTCCAGCGGCCGCCGGCGTGGAGGGGCAAGCGCCCGCGGTAGTGGCCCGGCCCGAGGCGTGTCGCCCTTACCGTGGGCGGGGTGGGGCCGCGCGCCTCCGGCGACCGCGCCGCGATCGTCACAACCACGCCGTCCACGGGCTCGCCGCCCGCGTCGCCGAGGTATAGGTCGATGTCGCTCTGACCGTCCCCGGCCGGGAGGGCGCGCATCAGCACCGTCGTCCCCCCCGGCCCTCCCGCGTGCCCGACGGCGACGGACGCGCCCCCTTGTGCGGCGGCGGCGGCGAGCGCCTGTTGCGGATAGAGATCGGCGATGGCGCCGCACAGCAGCGCCATCACGGCCAGCCCCGCGTTCACGCGCATCGCGCGCTGCACGAGCCGGAGCAGCAGGTCTCGCCGCGCGGAGAGCGCCGGGTCGCGCCGCGCGCGCAGGGCTACCTGCTGCAGACGTCGCCGCCACCCCAGCAGGCTGCGCGCGCTCACGACGACGATGGCGATCAGCAGCAGAGTCTTCGCCATCAGGGCAAGCCCCGCCAGCGTGGCCAGCGTCGACGCGCGCCCGCTTCCCCCCGCGCCGAGGCGCGGCCCGATCCCGGCGGCGTGGGTCGCCTCCCACGCGCCCGTCGCGACGAGGGTCACGAGGCCGAGCAGAGCAATGGGCGTAAAACGATTGAGCAGTGTGAGGACGGCGAGGGGCCGGCGCGCGCCCTCGACGAGCGGTATGTATGGCGCCACGGCCACGACGAGCATGATCGTCCCACCGAGCCAAAGCACGGTGGCGGCGAGGTGCAAGGCCTCGACCGCCGCCGTGGCCTGTGCAACCCCGTAGGGGCCGGCGACGGCGGTGCAGAGCAGCACGCCCGCGGCGAGGACGGCCGAGACCATCAGCCAGGCGCCGCGCGAGAGCAGCGCGCCCGACCGTCGCCACGCGGGCGCCACGATCCCCAGGGCGCGCTGCTCTCGCGCCGGACCCTGCCGCGGCGTTCGGGCCGCGGTGGGGGCGCGCCCGACTTCGCCGGCGGCCCAGAGGGCCGCCACGAGGAGCAGCCAGCGCGCGACCGAGGCCACGCCGACCCGCGACCCGAAGAGCAGCGACCGTAGCGCCGGCGCGTTGAAGGCGGCGCCTACGTCGCCCCCCGCCGCGGCCAGCGCGCCCGCGCCGACCTCGATCACCAGCGTGATTAGCAGCGCCACGACCGACCACACCGCTACGACGCTGGAGCGGCGCCGGGCCCCCTCCAGCAACGCGATGTCCTCGGGACGGACGCGCGGACCCCGCAGCACGTGGAGCAGCATCGTCAACGACCCGACCCACAGGGTTAGGCCGAGTAGGTACAGCCAGTGGACGGGCGCGAGCAGTACATCCAAGGCGTGTATCTTTCTTCCTACATCGTACATCGTAGGGTAGCGCACGCGCGTGGGCGGGCGCATCCCCTTATACCGACTACTATATGCCAACGCGTCCCTTTGACGCGCGCCGAGGCGCTACAGTTTGTGAATTCTACGCCTAACAGCCTGCCCCCGCGAAGAATGTGGGGATTGTGGATGGATCGCTAGTCGGCTGCGAGGAGGTAGCCGACACCGGGCTCGCTCAGGATGTAGCGCGGGTGGGACGGATCGGGCTCGATCTTGTGCCGCAGGTAGCGTATGTAGGTCCACAGATAGTCGACCTCGTCGCGGTATTCGGAGCCCCACACGCGCGCGAGCAACTCGCTATGCAGGAGCACACGGCCGGGGTGCGCCGCCAACTCGTGGAGCAGCTTGTACTCCGTCGGGGTCAGGCGGATCTCCCGCCCCTGCCGCACGACCCGTCGCCGCGCCAGGTTAATGGTGAGGTCGCCGATCGCGAGCGTGGTAGGCGCGGGCGCGGCCCCGGCGCCACGCTCCGGGCGGCGCAGGACGGCGCGCACGCGGGCGAGCAACTCCGCCGGGCCGAAGGGCTTGGTGAGGTAGTCGTCGGCGCCTCCGTCGAGGGGCCGGACCTTGTCCTGCTCCTCCCCCTTCGCGGTGAGCATGATGACAGGGACATCGCTGAACTCTCGCAGGCGCGCGAGGAGAGTCAGGCCATCCATGACCGGCATCATCACGTCGAGCAGGATCAGGTCGGGCGGCGCGAGTTCGACGCGCTCGAGCGCGCCCGCCCCCTCGCCTGCCGTGTCCACGCGGTAGCCCGCGCGCTCCAGGTTCGCCCGCAACAGCCGCTGCATGCGCGGGTCGTCGTCTACGACCAGGATCGCGCGCCGGTCGTCGTTCCTCAGAATCAGCCCGTTCGCCATCGCGCTACCTCGCCCTACCGTCCTGATGCGTGATGCCCGCCCGGCGTCGCCCCATCATGCCCGTGCTACCTGGCCGCCGTGGCCGGCGCGACCGCCCCACGTAGTGTTTCGACCACCCTGATCGGCAGGATGACGGTGAAGGCGCTGCCTTGCCCGGGTGCCGACTCCACGGCGATGCGGCCCCCGTGCGCCTCGACCACCGCCTTGCAAAGAGCCAGGCCCAGACCGGTCCCCTCGGTCGCGCGCGACAGGCCCGAATCGACGCGATAGAATTTGTCGAACACGCGCGCCGCCTGCGCGGGTGTCAGGCCGGGGCCGCGGTCGCGCACGGCAATCGCCGCCACATCCCCGTCCGCGCGGCCCTTGACCGTGATCGGCGTGCCGGCCGGGGCGTACTTGGCGGCGTTCTCGAGCAAGTTGACCAGCACCTGGCCCAGGCGGACGCCGTCGGCCTCGAGGTAGGGAAAGCCCGCGGGGAACCGCACTTCGTAGGGGTGTGGGGGCAGGCTCGTTTGGGCGCGCACCCGGCGCGCCACCTGCGCGGTCAGCGCGGGTAGGTGTAGGGGCTCACGGTTGAGGGGGAGAGAGCCGCCGCCGAGGCGCGCCAGGTCGAGCAGGGTGTCGATCGTCGCGGCCAGGTGATCGGCTTCCTCGTCGATCACTTGCAGGAACTCGCGCTGCTCGTCGGGCTCCCAACGCGCGTCCGGCAGCAGCAGGGACGCCGTGTAGCCCTTGATCGAGGCCAGGGGGCGACGCAACTCGTGCGATACGCCGCCGATAAAGTCGTCCTTGAGCCGGTCGACCTCGCGCAGCGCCTCAGCCTCGCGCGCCTGCGCTCCCAGGACCGCGATCTCGCGTATCTGGCGGCCCAGACGCCGGGACGCGCCGCGCACGATGGCGAAGAGCGAGCCGTAGAGCAGGATGAACCCGACGGCTACGCTGCCCCAGATGGTCTGCCGCGCTCCATTGAGTTGGGCGTCGAGCGCCCCGAGGTCGGAGTAGGCTTCGTAGACGCCGATCACGCGGCCGGTCGCGCGGCCGGCCACGCGGATGGGTGTGTAGGTCTCCAGCAGCGCGCTGTGCCCGGCGCGGTCGCCCGCGTTCTCCGCCTGCGTCAGATGCGACACGTCCGTGGCTTGTTGCCCGGCGAGCGCGTCGCGCAGGTCGTCGTCGATGGGGAACGCTTGGCCGATCTGCCGCGGGTTGTTCGAATAGATGACGCGCCCGGCCGGGTCCCAAATCTTGATGCGCACCAGGTGCGGGTCGGCGGACCGAAGGTTCTGGGCCAGGCCCGCCCACCAGGCCTGTGCGCGCGGTTGCACGGCGGGCGCCAGGCGTGTCGTCGCCTTCAACAAGTGAGGATCGAGCACACCATGCACGACGACAGCGGCCTCGCCGGCCTGCTGGCCTAGCGCATCCTTCGTCATCTCGCGCTCCAGGGCAGCGGCGAGACCCACCGCGATGAGCGTTAGGGCAACCAGGCTCAACAGCGAGAAACGCACCAGCAAGCTGCCGCGCCGAAACCACGCGAACAGGCCGGTGATGCGCCCCATCCGTCACCCTCCATCTCGCCCGGTCCACGCTCTATAGGTGGCGACACGGGAAGCCGTGTGGCCGCTCTCATAGACGATTATACGGCCTGCTCACGCTTGGCGGATACCACGCGGGAGGAGGGCGCCGCATTTCTCAGGCGTTTCTCAGGCGACCGCCCCCGATTTTCCGCGCTTTCTCAGGCTCGGCGTGGTTTGATAAACCTGTACGCGAGCCACAGAGTCCTCGCGACACAATAGAGTAAGGAGCAGGTAGTTCTATGGTCCGTCTATCACATCGTTTCGTACGCCCCCTGGCGGTCGCCGGCGCCCTCGGGCTTGCCGGAATCGGCGCGCACGCGGCTACCCAGGCCCAGGCGGCCCCATCCGTCGTTTCGACCGCCTCCGCGCACATCCTGGTCGACGCCCGGGGCATGACCCTCTATCTGTTCTCGCCCGACAAGCACAACAAGAGCGTCTGCACCGGCGACTGCGCCGAGTACTGGCCGCCGGCGGTGGTGTCCAAGGGGGCGACCGTGCCCGCCACGATGCCCGGCGTCAAGGGAACGTTCGGTACCACGACGCGGGCCGGCGGCGTGAAGCAACTCACCTACGACGGGGCGCCGCTCTACACCTGGATCAAGGACAAGAAGCCGGGCGACATGACCGGCCAGGGCGTCGAAGGCATCTGGTGGGCCGTCGTGGTCAATACAAGCGGCGCGACCAGTTCAACCGGCGCCACCGGCTCGTCGACATCCACAAGCTCCGGCGCGGACGATCACGGGCGTCGCGGTCATGATTCGACGCCCGCCCCCACGCCCACGGCGACGGGCGGCTACTACCACGGCGGCGGCGACGGCTAACCAGTAGACTGTCAAGCACGTTTTGGCGCGTTGGCGCTTATTGGGAGCGCCGATGTCCCGACGGCAAGCGCTTGCCGTCGGGACATCGGCGCTCCTAAATGCTTCCAGTTTGACTGTACGGAATAAGCCTGCGACTGCGGTCGCATGACAGCGTACGGCGACTGCGGTCACGCGACTCGGCAGCAAGGGTATCGGGGTTATGTTGCCCTGGCGTCGCATGGCAGCGTACGGCGACTGCGGTCACGCGACGTTGCGTGCGAGGTTCGCATCCCGCGACTATTGTTTGGAAGCATTTAGAGGGTACGAGCCGCCCGCGCTTCCAGCGTTCCGACGCCGAGACGCCGGCGGACAGCACTTGACTATTCGCGCGGGAAGGGCCTGTCGCGCGGCTAGCAGGAGGCTAGCACTGCCTCGCGCTCGGACTCCGTGGCGAGCGCGGCCTTGGTCTTGATGAGGGTGAGCAGGTCTCTGCGGTTGCGCATCTCACCGATGGCGACGGCGCCGACGAGGCGGTCGTGCAGGAAGAACAGGCGCGTGTAGGTGCGCGCGTCGTAGTCCGACTTGGCGAGGCTCTCCACCTCGGCGCTGTTCTCGGGGGTGATGCCGACCACGCGCAGCTTGGAGTGGAACATGGTCGTGGTGTAGGTCGGAACTTCCACGTAGGGCTCGTCGGCGCCGGCCATGTTGCGCGCCACCAGGCGCCCCTGGCTGGAGGCGTTGTCCCACGTGCCCATGCGGCTGTGCGCCTCCAGGAAGGTGTCGTAGAACACTGCCACGTCGCCCGCGGCGTAGATGCCGGGCACGTTCGTGCGCAGCTTCTCGTCAGTGCGGATGCCCCCCTCGATCTGCACGCCCGTCCCCTCCAGGAACTCGGTGTTGAGGGTCAGGCCCAGGCCCAGGCCCAGCATATCCGCCTCGATCTCCTGGCCGCCCGTGGTATGCGCGTGCGTAACCGCGCCGTCCTTGCCGTGGACCTCACCGATCTCCTCGCCGTGGACCACGCGCACGCCATGGTCGGCCGCGATGGCGTCGACGATGCGCCCGCCCTCTCTGTCGAGCGTGCGGCGCAGGAAGCGCGGGCCGCGCATGACCCACGTCGTCTCCAGCCCGCGCGCGCGGAAGGCCTCGGTCAGCTCGTAGGCGATGTAGCTCCCGCCCGTGGCCACGGCGGTCCTGGACTCACGGATGCGCTCGTCGATCTCCTTGGAGTCGTCGAGAGTCTGGAAGTTGACCACGCCACGCAGGTCGCCGCCGGGGACCGGCAGGCCGTTGGGTCGCCCGCCGGTAGCCACGAGCAGCGCGTCGTAGGGCTCCTCCTCGCCGGTGTGCGTGGTCACGGTCTTCTCCTCGACGCACACCGCGGTGATGCGCGTCTCCAGGCGCAGGTTGACGCGGTTCTGCTCGTGCTTCTCGCGGGTGCGCATGAGCACCTTGGTCTTGGGTGTCTGCCCTTTGAGGAACGGCGGCAGGGCCACGCGGTTGTAGAGCGGGTAGGGCTCGTCGGTGAAGAGCGTGATCCGGCAATGGGGGTCGTTCTTGCGCAGCGTCTCCGCGCACATGGTCCCCGCGACCCCGTTACCGACGATGACGTAGCGCCTCATTTCCATCAGCGCGTCTCCTTTATATGTGTGTTAGTGTCTTTCGTACTCATTGGCGCCACCCCTATGCTACCGGAGTCGCGGGCTATCCCTCTACGGACAATGTTCACAGACCCCTGTTCATAGACGAGGACCCGCGATGTATCCCTCGCCAGAGGCGCCGGCTGGCGGCCGGTGGCGGCGCTCATCAAGGGCGTCGCATAGTGGCGCCCCTGGCGCGTCTATCCTCGATACATGACGGGCGCGTCGGGTCGCGTCGAGCGCTCGGAGGGCGGCCGGAAACGAGTACCGCCATGGCGGCGTGTCGCGGGACGCCATCTGCCGCTACAGGCCGCTCTCCGGGCATATGACGTGTTAAGGGGCCTTGGTGCAATGTTTCATTCGGCTAACAGGGTGTTACACCAAATTATCTTTGTAAAAAGACTTCGTGTATGTTATACTACGAAGTGTAGAGATACGCACCACAAATAGCCGAACGGCGGCCTTCGAGGTATGCCGAAGAGGATAAGAGAGGACCACGACCATGATGCAAAATCCCGATTATATTCTGCGCGTCGCCAATAGCCACATCCAGGAGTTACGGGCGGAGGCCGCCGACTATCGGCAAGTCCGCGAGACGCGCCGCGCCGGGCGCGTGCGCAGCCTCGTCGCGCGCACCTTCATCGCCGCGGGCGAGTCGCTCGCGGCCTAGCTGTTAGCGATTAGCTGTTAGCTTTGCAGGCTATTCTTTGGTACGCACGTGACGCAAGTGAGGGCCGGAGCTAACTGTTAACGACTGATTGCCGCCGCGCATATGGCGCGGGGACAAGGGCGGCGCTAGCGCCGCCCTTGTCCCTGCGCTCCCCCATGTTCTCACGCCCCGGGTACGACTGCAGGGCGGCGCGCGTCACGTTGTCCAGAGCGCCCCCCGACGAAAGGCCTTCGCCGGGGGGCGTCCCCGTGTAGTCGCTCGTGCGCGCCAGGAAGTCGAAAGAACGGCGACGCTGGTCACAATGCTACACTACATGTACAGCGCGCTGCGACCGCGTCACGGGTACACCAGGGCTATTTCATTCTCGGCCACGACCGCCGTGGGGGGTGTAGTGCATACGCCTATACGCGCGCTAATGAAATGGGTGTGCTTCGCTTGTGTTAAAGGGCGCCTTCCCCTCGCCCGCGCACGGGAGAGGGGGTCGGGGGGTGAGGGCGGACCCCAACTCAGATGAAACACACCTCAATGAAATAGCCCGGCGGATATACACGATGATGGCGCTAGCGCATACCTACTTCCGACTTCCGACTTCCGTCCTATGACGCGGGGTGCCGGCGTCCTGCTCGTCGACCACCGCGGCTGGATCCTCTTGCAGCTGCGCGATGGCAACGGCGCCTATCCGTACCACTGGGCCACCGTTGGCGGCGCTGTCGAGCCCGGCGAGACCATCAAGGGCGCGGCGCGGCGCGAGCTGGCCGAGGAAACAGGGTATCATATCGCGGCCGGCAGCCTTCTGTTCGGCGCCGAGGTCACGCTGGCGCTGCCCGACGGACCGCGCGTGGCGACTCTCTTCTACGCGCCCTACGACGAGGTCCAGCCCATCGCCTGCCACGAGGGCCTGCGCATCACCTTCATCGACCCCTCCACGCTGCACGCCCTGCCGATCTATCCGGGCCAGCTCGAGCTGGTCGAACTGACCCTGTTGAAAGCGACCGGCAACTAGTTAGCGCCTATCGGTGGCCCGCGTCTTGCACAAGAGCCGTGCCTGCTATGAGTAGCCCTATCAAGACCACCCGGCGCTCGTTGCCGCGCGAAGAGTTCGTGATGGGCGCGCTGTTGCTGCTCGTGCCCGCGACGCTCGTCGCCGCGGCTATCCACGCGCCGCCGGGGCTGCAATTCTTCCTCTCCGTCGGCGCGGTCATCCCGCTGGCCTCGTTCATCGGCTCGGCGACCGAGGCGCTGGCCAACCGTCTCGGTGGCAAGATCGGCGGTCTGCTCAACGCCACCTTCGGCAACACGCCCGACCTGCTGGTCGGCATCTTCGGCGTGCAGAAAGGGCTGATCCCGCTGGTCAAGGCCACGCTTATCGGGGCGCTCATCAGCAACTCGGCGCTCATCATGGGAATCTGCTACATCGTCGCGGGCCTGGCGTACCGCCGGCCGCGCTTCAAGCGCGACGAGGCGGGGCACCACAGCGTGCTCATGATGCTGACCTTCGCCGCCCTGCTCTTTCCCTCCCTGGGCGCGCTCGTCGGGGGTGCGGGCCGCGCCTCGCCGGCCACCATCCAGCATATCAGCGTCGGTATCGCCGTCGTCCTGCTCCTGGCCTACGCGGCCTACGTCGTCTACGGCATCTTCGGCCTCGAGTCGCTCGGCCGGCAGGAGCCCGAGGGGCGCGAGATCCGCACGTCGACGGGGGCGGAGGAGGGACAAGGCGAGCGCTCCTGGCCCCTCCCGGTCAGCCTGGCCGTGCTCATCGGCGCGACCGTCGCGCTCATCCCCGTGACCGATATCCTGACCGGCACCGTGACGGCGGTCACGCAGCTGCTCGGCTGGACCGACGTCTTCGTCGGCATCATCATCGTGGCCAACGCGGGCAACGTAGCCGAGGCCTACGCCGCCATCAGGTTCGCCCTGCGGCGGCCAGGCTCGCCCGAGGACTCGCCGACCGGCGACTCGGGCCTCGACCTCGCGCTCGACCTCGCCTCGGCCTCGTCGATCCAGATCGCCACCTTCGTCGCGCCGGTCGTCGTCCTCTACAGCCTCTTCGCCCACCCCATGAACCTCGTGTTCAGCCCCGTCGAGCTCGCCATCCTTGGCCTGCTGGTGATCGTCTTCGCCTACATCGGGCAGGACGGCGAGAGCAACTGGCTCGAGGGCGCGCAGCTCCTGGCCCTCTACGCTATGGCCGCCATCGTCTTCTTCGCTCTCCCCGTCGCGGCCTTCGGGTAACAGCCTCCAGGGTTTTGCGGTTGATGGATAGCGTCATAGTGAGGGCGCCTGACGCATTGACCTCTAGCGAGAAAGTACCGGACCTGCCCATAGGGTCTGCCGGAGCCGCCCGCCGGCGCCCGCTACACCGTCTTTCGTCGCCCGCAAGCCGTGGACAGAAGTTGCTGAAGCCTTAGCCGCCGACCCCGCGGACGTGGCCATTATCGAGGGCTACACCGCCCTCGACCCGCTTCTACGCCACCACCACACGCCTACAGGGCGCCAAACGCGTCACCACGGCGGCGATACCATGAGGGCCACGGACGCAAAGATTTCATGATTGGCCTGCCCGACGGGCTGCATTCGCGTTATGATGGTAGGACGAACGAGGAAGGGGTATTGGTGTGGCGACGGCGTGGACGAGTCCGACACTACGCGGCGAACGGGTGCTGCTGCGCCCGCTCGGGCCGGAGGACACCGACGATTTGTGGGTGGACGTGCAAGACCTCGAGGGGCAGCGCCTCACGGGCCTGCACCATGCGTTTACCTACGAGGAGATCGCGGCCTACTGCGCCTCGCGCGCTGATCAGATCGACCGCATCACCCTCGCCATCGCCAACCCGCGCGACGGGGCCTACAAGGGCGAGATCGTCCTCATGGACCACGACGCGCCTAACCGCTCCGCCAGCCTGCGGATTGGCCTTGCCTCGACCGCCCGTGGTCAGGGCTTGGGCGCCGAGGCGCTGCGCGTGGTGCTGGCGCACGCGTTCGGCCCGCTGGGGCTGCACCGCGTGTCTCTGGAGGTCTACGACTTCAACGAGCGGGCTATCCATGTCTACGAGAAGGTCGGGTTCCGACACGAGGGGCGAATGCGCGACGCATTATAGTGGGACGGCACGCCGCACGACGCCCTGCTCATGGCGGTATTGGCAACGGAGTGGGATGGCTCCTTGGGGTAACGGGGCGCGCCAGTGTAGCGGGGACGGCTGTTCGCGCGGGATGCGCCTCATTGGGTGTGGAGTTGGATAACAGCACGGAAGGACAGTCGGACGCATGCCGCACCTCGAAACCGCGCGTTTGACTATCGCGCCGTTCACTCTCGACCTACTGCGCGCGGCGCGCCGGGACCCCGCGCTCGTGGGGCAACGCCTGAGACTGCGCGTGCCCGCCAGCTGGCCGGGGCCGGACATCGCGGCGGCGCTTCCCACGTTCATTCGCCAATTGGAGCCTGACCCTGCGCAAGACGACTGGAGTGTGCATCTGGTCAGCCACACAGCCACGCGCACGTTGATCGGCTTCGCCGGCTGCAACAATGGCCCCCCGGACGCCACCGGCACGGTCGAGATTGGCTATGATGTCCTCCCCGCCTATCAGCGCCACGGGTATGCCACCGAGGCGACGAGCGCGATCATGGCCTGGTTCTTCGCGCAGCTGCAGGTGCGGCGCATCATCGCCGATTGTGACGTGGACAACATCGCATCACGCCGTGTATTGGAGCGCTGCGGGCTGCGGCAACAAGCGCCGACGGACGATCGCCTGAACTGGGCGCTATCGCGGGAGGAGTAGCAGGCGCTGCGGGCCATGCCTCGGCGAGCGTAATGCGGCAGGGCAAGTGTTCCACGCCGCCGATGGCTACCCCGCGCGCGGCGCCCGCGGGCGTGGTCTGGGCGCGGGCCTGCTGGCGCCGGCGCGTGTCAACGACAACATGCGCACGACAAGGCCCAGTGTTACGGAAGCTACTGTGACGTGCAAAGGTTAGGAGTGCCCCCAAACACTGGAGGAAGCACTTTTCTGGTTGCGGCGAGCATACAGCACGGGCGCTACGGCGACAAGGGGTCTGTCTACAGGGGCGAAGCGCGCACTACGGGAATCCAAGCGGCACTCAAATTGGGCGTGCGTTCGTGGTATGCGACGTATGGAAAGCGCCCGATGTTTACGCGCGGACGAGAACAGGGCCGGGGAGAACGCCTCTCCTCGGCCCTGTTCGACGCACGACGCCGGCCGCGTGGTATCGCCGACCACCGACCGCGCTCACGCGGTGACCACGAACGTTGCCTCAAGCACCTTCGCGGCGGTCACAACCGTCACCCGCGCCGTCCCGCTCGCCCCCTGCGCCACGGTAAAGGTGGCGATCAACCGGCCATCTGACTTGACGAGCACAGGGCCGATGACCTGCTGCTGGCCGGACGCATAGGTGACGACGAGCGTCCCCTGTGTCCCGGCCGGCGCCGCCGCTGAAATGGTTTCTTGCCCCCCGGCCGCTACGCTGGCCGGTGTGACCGTCAGCGGCGCCGGCGTCGGCGCGCCCAACGTGATGGCAAGCGGGTTAGCCAGCGTCACATTACACGTTTGATAGTTCCCGGGCCCCTGCGTCACGAACGAAATGCTGCCGTGGCCTTTGAATGGCACGATCGCCTGACGCGCCGGCTGTCCCTGCGTCACCGTATACTTTCCTAGGGACACCTGGCCGTCACCGAGCGCCTGGAGCACGGCGTGGGCGCCGACATCCGACTGGTCGTTGCAGCCCAGCAAGAACGTCACCGCATTGTAGCCCGGTAACTTGCGCGCGTTGACCGAAATACTGGCGTGATAGGATCCATGGACCTGGAGGATGATTTCGGTCCCACGAAAGGACTGGCCGGCAATGGTGGCGGTCTTCTGAATGCAGCTGTCGCACGACCCGAAGAAATACGACGCGTCCAGCGCCTTCGGGCCGGCCGCCGAGGCGCTGTAGGGACCAACAGCGACCGCTGCAAGGACCCCACCGATAACGAGCGAACGGGCGCCGCGCATATAGCCTTCCTCTCATCTCCGCCCGGCGCAGGGCCATCCTGCGCGAGCCTGAGGCAGTGAGGCGAACGCCGTCACTGGGCGCAGCCTTGTGGAACCGCGCTATAGATCTAAACGCTGGCGAACCGGGTTTTGGCGCATGGGGCGCGATGACAGGCGCGCCGTCCCCTGCCCCGATGGGACTATCCTCTCTACCGCAGGCGCCTTTGACGAGGTCGCAGGCGCCTTTGACGAGATCGCAGGCGCCAAGCACATCAGTTGATAGGGCTCCAGCACGAGGGTGTCCTCTCCCAACACGATCGCGCCGCCGGTGACCAGATCCGTGAAGGCATAGCCGAGACCGTACAGCCGCACCGCGTTGGCGGCGACCGCCTGCGCCGCTTCGGAGAAATTGGCCAGCGCCAGCACACGGCTATCGGCGTGGTGGCGCACGTAGCCGAAGACGCTTCCGTTGCCCGTCTCGACTACTTCCAACGCGCCGTCCGCCAGCGCCGGCGCGCCCTGGCGCAGCGTGATGAGCCGCCGGAAGCCCGTGTAGACGCGACCCTCGATCGTCTCGAGGTCGTCGCGGCGCGCCGCCCTGGACCAGTTGGTGGCCGGCCGGTGCGCCCAGCGGCTATCCCCTTCCTTCGCCTCGTCGGCGCGGTAGCCGTAGTCGTTGGGCGTGCCGAGCTCGTCGCCCAGATAGATCAGCGGTATGCCGCCGATCGTGAGCGCGACGCCGTAGAGCAGCAGGATGCGCCGGATGCTCAGCTCGATCTCCTCGGGGACCCCGTCGCGCGCGGCCTGCTCGAGGCCGGCCAGCGAGGCGCAGGTCCCCGAGATGCGCGCGTCGCCCGTGCGCGGATTCTCCCCGAAGGGCAGCCCGCGGGCGAAAGAGCCGGGGAAGCGCCCGGTGTAGAAGGCGTTGAGGAACTGGCGGTGCCCGACAGGGTCGATGCCCACGCGCCGGGCGTCGTCGTCGTCGAAGGTCCAGCCGATGTCGTCGTGCGAGCGCACGTAGTTGACCCAGGCGCAGCGCGGGTCGATGTGGGATCGCTCGCGCATGGAGATCTGGAGCAGCCGCGCGTCGCGCGTGGCCAGCGACTCCCACAGGAGCGCCATCAGCAGGGGATTGTAGGAGAGCTGGCACTGGTCGAGGGCGATGTAGGAGAGCACCTCGTCGGGGTGCACGATGGCCTCGGACTTGAAGAGCAGCGCGGGCGCGGCGATGCGCGCCACGGCGTTGAACGCCCTGACCAGGTCGTGGACCTCGGGCAGGCTCTCGCAGGGCGTGCCCAGGCGCTTCCAGGCGAAGGCCACGGCGTCAAGGCGCAACGTCTCGGCCCCCCGGTTGGCCAGGGACAGCATCTCCTCGGCCATGCGTACGAACACGACGGGGTTGCCGTAGTTGAGGTCCCACTGGAAAGAGTTGAAGGTGGTCCATACCCAGGCGTCCATGTCCGGGCGGTAGGTGAAGCTGCCGGGGCGCACGTCGAGGAAGATGTCGCGCAGGGCGCCCCCGTACTGGTCGGGCAGGGTGCGGTCGGGGAAGATGTAGTAGTAGTCGCGGTACTCCTCGTCACCGGTCCGGGCGCGGCGGGCCCAGGGGTGCTCGTCCGAGGTGTGGTTGAACACGAAGTCGAGCACGAGGCTGATGCCCTCCTCGCGCAGTTCCTCCGCGAGCCGCGCCAGGTCCTCCATCGCGCCCAGCCGCGGGTCGACCTCGCGATAGCTGCTGACGGCGTAGCCGCCGTCACTGTTGCCGACGGGCGCGAGGAAAGGAGGCATCAGGTGCAGGTAGGTCAGGCCCAGCTCCTTGAAGTAGGGGATGCGGGCGCGCACGCCGTCGAGCGTGCCGGCGAAGAGGTCGACGTAGAGGACGCCGCCGAGCATGCGCTCCGACTGGAACCAGCGCGGCGCGCCCTCGCGCTCCTCGTCCAGCGCGCGCAGGCGCGCAGGCCGCGCCAGCCACATGCGGGCGGCTGTCGCCACCACGCTCTCGAGGTGGTAGAAGAAATCGTACTGGGCGCCGTACAGCGGCGCCAGGGCCGCGAACAGGTCGCCGAAATGCGCGCGTAGCCGGCGCATAAAGGCGTCCCACGCGGGCGTCCCCACGTGCGCGGCGAACTCGCGCTCCAGGCGCGGCGCGATGCGCCCCAGCGAAATCTTCGCCTGTCTCTCGATGTTGTCCATAACGTGCTATATTGTCCCACAAACCACCGGCAACCCGGCGATCAACTCATGCGGTGATCGACAAACCCGACCCTATGTACATATGGCGTATATACACGAGGTATAATGCGCGTAGGAGTTCACAATGCCCGATTGGTCATGGCCCGAGTTCGAGTGGGACGAGAAAAACGAGGAGCACGTCGTCAAGCGGCACAACGTAGAGCCCGAAGAGATCGAGCAAGCGTTCTACAACGGCGCGTACGTACGCCGTGATGGCGACGTTTATCGCGCTTATGGTTAGGACGATAGCGGGCGTTACTTGTTGATCATTTGTGTCCTGCGCGGCTCACTTGTGCGCGTCATCAGCGCACGCGACATGGATCGGGATGAGAAGAGGATATATGCGCGACACCATCGATGAGAAAGCTACCGAGTTTGAACTGCCGGAGGGCTACCCTCGGCATATCCCCCATTTCGCGACACAGGAAGAGGCTGGCGACTTCTGGGACACGCACAGCACCGCACCCTATTTCTACGAGGGAGAGGATGTCACCAACAATCCGCCTCCTGAGCTTAAGCGCGGGCTCGGACGCGATCCCGCGCACCTGCGCGAGTTGCGCGCGCAGACCGAGGGCGTAAAGACACGCATGCGCATGCCGCTGATCTCCCTGCGCATGCCCGACGAGATGGTCGCCGCCCTCAAGGAGGTTGCCGCGCGGCGCCACCTGCCCTATCAGACCCTGATGCGCTCGTGGATCGCCGAGCGCCTCGACCAGGAGCGGCAGGCCTTCGGTAAAGAAGGGACCTAGCGCGTGCGCGTCGATTGGGACGAGCTGCGAGGGATCAAGGCCGAGGGCCTGCTCTCTATCGTGCCGCACCCCGATCCCGCGGCCGGCCTGTGGCTGCTCAACTATACGGCGCGCGCGCAGTTCCAGGCGGCCTGGGATAGATTCCCGATCCTCCTGGACTGCCGCGGCGCCGTCGTGACCGCCGGCGGTGAGGTCGCCGCCAAGGGATTCAAGAAATTCTTCAACGCGGGTGAACGGCCGGACACGCGCCTCGACGCGCTTGCCACACTGGGCGCGCCCGAGGTGACGCACAAGCTCGACGGGTCGATGTGCGTTCTATACCCCTATGCCGGCGGCTATCGTATGACGACGCGCGGCTCGTTCACGTCCAGCCAGGCGGTGCGCGCGACGGAGATCTGGGCCGAGCGCCACGCCGCGCCCCTCAACCCGCTGCTCGACCGGGAGCTCACCTACATCTTCGAACTGGTCGGCCCTGAGAACCGCATCGTCGTCGCGTACGAGCGCGAGGGCCTTATCCTCATTGGCCTCGTCGTCACGTCCACTGGCCAGGAGATGTCCTACGCCGATGTCGAGCGCGAGGCGCGTCGCCTGGGCCTGCCCTGCGTCGAGCAGGAAACGATTGGAACCGATTGGCAGGCGCTGATGCGCGAAGTACGCCCCAACTTCGAGGGCTTCGTGCTCTTCTGGCCGGCGCACAACCTGCGCGTCAAGGTCAAGCTCGAGGATTATGTTCGCCTGCATCGCATCATCTCGGGGTTGAGCGAGCGCGTCGTGTGGGAGCATCTGCGCGCGGGGACGGGTCTGGACACCGTGCGCGAGGCCGTCCCGGAGGAGATGCGGCCGTGGCTCGACGCGACGGCGGCAGGGCTCGGCGGGCGCCACGCTGCGTTGTCCGCCGCGGTCGAGCGGGTCGTCGCCCTAGTTCGCGCGGTGGGGCTCGACCCGGCCGACCGCGCGCAGCGCAAAGACGTCGCGGAGATCGTGCTGCGCGAGAGTGGGGAGGTGCGCCCGGCCGTGTTCTCGCGCTCGACGGCAGGGAGTACGGCGATGCGCTTTGGAAGCTGCTCGAGCCGCGCGGCTCCGAGCCGGTCCGGCCGCTAGAGGAGTAGAGGGAATGGCCCTCACCCATCCCTCCTACGTCGTGGGGCGCCACCCGTCTCCCTCTCCCTGACGCTGGAGAGGGGCAGGCATCGTCTATACGAGTGTCGGCCCCACTACTGTCTCGGTGTACGGGAGCGGGCACGATACCTGCTCAGGGTGGGTGGTATAATAGCGAAAAGCATTTTTACATAATAGGGCAGAGTATGGCTGAACAGTCGCTCAAAGAGCAGATCGCCCGCACCGACAGCACCTTCGAGCGCGCCGAGTCCACCTGGATCGGCAAGTGCCTTATCTGCAACGGGCGCCTCTCCTTCGACGCGCGCAGCGGCTACGGCGCCAACGTCGAGCACATCATGCCGCGTACCGAGGGCGGCGACAACGATTTGCGCAACCTCGGCCTGACGCACCCCCACTGCAACGGCGAGAAGGGGCGCAACTGGGACAACCGCAAGAAGCGCGCGGACGCCGCCCGCTACGAGGCCCTGGTCCGGGGCTTCCTCGACCGTCGCGCCGAACGCTGGCGCGACCCCCTGCCCGATGCGGACGTCAGCCAGCCCCGGCAGCGGCATGGTTGGCGCGACCCCTTGCAATACCTCGACACGCACGGGCACGGCCGCTCGGCGGCCTCCTAAATGCGTCCGACGAGATTGTGCGGGAGGAAGCGGGGGGCCGTGTGGCGTCGCGCCCGGCCCGCGACCGCCGTCGCCGTGCGCGGCCCGCGGGAACCCCTCTGGGGAGGCGGTCGCAAGCTCATTCCGCACTTTCAACCTGGTAGCATGTAGATGACGGAGGGAAGGCGCCGTGGACCCGAACTGGCTGGCGTGGGCCAAGCGCCTGGAGACGCTGGCGCAGAACGGCTTGACCTACAGCACGAATCCTTACGACACGGAGCGCTACGAGGAGGTGCGCGCCGTCGCCGTAGAGATGCTGGCCGCGCGCTCGGACGTCGACCCTGCCCACGTCCGCGACCTCTTCGCCCGCGAGCGGGGCCACATCACTCCCAAGGTCGACGTGCGCGGCGCCGTGTTCCGCGATGACCGCATCCTGCTTGTGCGCGAGCGCAGCGACGGCCGCTGGACCCTGCCGGGCGGTTGGGCCGACCCCGGCGAGTCTCCCGCCGACTCGGTCGCGCGCGAGGTCTACGAGGAGTCCGGCTACCGCACGCGCGTCACCAAGCTGCTCGCCGTCTACGACCGCGACAAGCACGGCCACCCGCCCCTGCCGTACTACGTCTACAAGATGTTTTTCCTGTGCTCGCTCCTTGACGACGAGCCGGAAGATCGTGGTGCCGGGGAGCAGCATAGGGGAAGGCGCGGCCCGTCGTTCGCTGAAACGGACGAGGTAGCCTTCTTCCCCGCCGATGCGCTCCCCGACCTCTCGCTCACGCGCGTCACCCCCGCGCAGATCGGCCGCCTCTTCGCGCACCACCATCACCCCGCGTGGCCGGCGGACTTCGACTAGCCGCCTGTCTGGCCCGTCCCCCACGCCGAAGATGGCCGGCGACCGGTGGCCCCCGAATCGTCCGCGGGACGCGCGGCGCGGGAACCGATTGCCTCCGGCGGTTGTATAGGGAGTGTAGCGATAGTACAGGGGAAGGGAGACCATCATGAGAATGTTCGCGCGGCTAACGATCGTCCTGATAACGCTGGCCGCCGTGCTCGGCCCGCCGGCGCCCTCGCGCGCGGCCGGGGGCAACGCCGCCGGCCACGACCTCCTGGTCATGCGGTCCGGGACCGGCGCGTACGGCGCCCTCACGGCCCTGCCCGTCGGGTCCGACCAGCCCTCGCGCAGCCTGCCGTCCGGCCTGTTCGACCGCGGCGGCCGTATCCTCTACGCGGCTGTCCTGCAGAGTACTACCAGCTCGCTCGTGCAGGCGATCGATGCGCGCTCGGGGCGCGTGCTCCGCTCGACCACGGTACAGGGTTACTACACCACGATGCCCGGCAGCCTCGTGCCCGGCGCCCTGCTCGGCTCCGGCGCCGCTGGCGCCGGCAGTAGGGCGGCGCGCCTCACCCAACCCAGCGGAGCGGTCAACATCACGCTGGCCCCGCGCAGCCTGCCCGCCGTCCCACCCGTCGACACGGCGGATATCCTCAGCGCGCTCTCGTACAACGGGCGCTGGCTGGCCCTGCGCGACGCCACGCCGAACGCGCCCGACACGGCCGTGGTCGTGGTCGACACGGCTATGATGCGCGTGGTCGCCACGCTGCATCTGCGCGGGGCCTTCGGCCTCGACGCGATCGACGACGCGGGCCGCAAGCTTTACCTCGTTGAGAAGCGCAACAACGCCGGCCCCCAGGCGTACCAGGTGCGCGCCTACGATCTGCGCGCGCGCCGGCTCGACCGCGGCCCGCTGACCGAGGCGGACGACCCGACAGGCGTCATCCGCGGCGTGGCCTACACGCGCGCGTGGTCGCCGCGTGGCGACTGGCTGTACACGCTGTACGTCCAGCCCGGCAAGGGCGGTGCCTTTGTGCATGCGCTGGGCGTGGCCTCACACAAGGCGCACTGCATCATGCTGCCCACGGCGCCCGGGGATGGAGGCGGCGGGGTCCTCTCGCGCGATGCGCTGGCCGTTTCGCCCGACGGCTCGACCCTCTACGCGGTCAACCCCGCGCTCGGCCGCATGGTGGTCGTCCATGACCTGCCCGGGGGCCGCATCGAGCGGGTCGTCCTCGACTGGCGCGCCGGTTCGCTCCAGAGCATGCAGCGGGCGGCCGCCCTCTCGCGCGACGGCGGCGCCATGTTCGTGGCGACGGAGCGCGGCGTGTGGGTTGTCGACACCGCCACGCGGCGCGTGCGGACGGTGTACGCCACGGGCGAGCGCGTCGCCAGTATCGCTTTGAGCGCCGATGGTCAGCGGTTGTACGCCCTCGAGCCGGGGCGGAATCGGGTGCGCGTCCTCGACGTCGCCCGCGGGGGCGCGCTGCTCGATGTCCCGCTCGCGACCGATGGGGGCGCCGGGGGTAGCGCCTGGACCATCGAGCAAGTCATGGGCGCGTAGCCATCGGTGGGCGATCCCGTCGAGGACGCCGCGCTCGTCGAGCGGGCGCGCGGGGGCGACGCCGCCGCGTACGAAAGCCTCGTGCGCCGGTACCAAGACCTGGCAGTCCGCACCGCCTACTTGATCGTGGGCGACGCGGACGACGCCGAGGACGCCGCGCAGGAGGCTTTCGTCAAGGCGTACTATGCCCTCGTGCGTTTCCACGCCGGCACCCCTTTCCGGCCATGGCTGCTGCGCATCGTCGCCAACGAGGCCCGCAACCGCCTCAAGGCGGCCGGGCGGCGCGGCACCCTGGCCTTGCGGGCGGCGGGCACAGGGGCTCAACCCCTTCCCTCCCCGGAGGCGGCCGCCCTCGACGCCGAGCGGCGCCTCGCCCTGCTACGCGCCCTCGAGGGGCTGCGCGAGGAGGATCGCCTGGTCATCGCCTACCGCTATTTGTTCGACCTCTCCGAAGCCGAGGCCGCGGACGCGCTCGGGCGCCCGCGCGGTACCGTCAAATCGCGGCTCTCCCGCGCCCTCGCCCGCCTGCGCGCGGGCCTGTCTGCCGGCGGGATTGTCGCCGACGACGACCCGGGTGGGCCGGCCAAGGGCGGGCGGGAGGTGTCGCGTGGCTGAGCAGCCCCGGCTGCCCTGGCGTCCCTCCGACGACGAGCTGGCGCGGAGCCTCGCCGCCCTGGACAGGCACATCGCCTACCCGCCGTCCCCCCACCTCGCCGCGTCGGTGCGCGCGCGACTGGAACAGTCCCGTCCCCGTACGCCCGCCCCGGTCGCGGTCCACCGCCGGCCGCGCGGGCCGTGGCTGGCCGGCCTGCGGCGGCGGGTCGCCCTGACCATCACGGCGGTCGCGCTGCTGCTCGGCGGCGTGCTGGCCGTTTCGCCGGCCGCGCGCACCGCCGTGGCCCAGTGGCTCGGCCCGCGCGGCGTCGTCATCCTGCCCCTGCCGCGGCGCCTGCCGGCCCCCGTCGGCACGGGCCTGCGCCTGGGGCGCCGCACGACCCTCGCGGCCGCGCGAGCGCGTCTACCGTTCCGGGTGCTGATCCCGGCCCGCCTGGGCGACCCCGACGAGGTCTACCTGCGGAGCGCCGCCAGCGGCGCCGGCGGATCTAGTGGGCGCGACGACGTGGTCGCGCTCGTCTATCGGGTCCGGCCAGGTCTGCTCCGCGCCCCGCACACTGGCGCCGGTCTGCTCCTGACCGAGGCGCGCGGCGCCGCCATGGGCGGCAAGTTCATCGGTCCGGGCACGAGCCTGGAGTTTGTCACCATAGGCAGCGGGCGGGACAGCGCGCCGGGCTACTGGCTGACGGGGAAGCCGCACCTCGTCGCCTACCTCGACGCCGCGGGTAGGTTCCGGTGGGAGACCGTGCGGCTGGCGGGGGATGTGTTGCTCTGGAACAGGGGTGGCCTGACGCTGCGACTGGAGGGCGCGCTCCCCAAGGACGCCGCCGTGCGCATCGCCTCGTCCATGCGCTGAGGGCGCGCCGAGGTCCGGTGTCCCGGCCAGGCGTCGATGCGCCTGGGAGGCGTGTTGGCGAGGGACGCCTTCCGGAGAGGCGCCATGGATATGGCGACTGGGGTACCATGAAGGGAGAGGTGTTGCCCTATAGCAGCCAAGAGGGGACCGTGGTGAGCATGAGCACTAGTACCGGCAACGGCGAGGCGACGTTCGCGATTTTTTGGCTCTATAAGGTCGCGCCGGAGTGGCGGCGACTCCCCGAGCCCGAGCGCGCCCGCATGCGCGCGGAGTTCGCACAGATAGTGGAAGTACACCGGGGGCCGCTGACGCTGCGCGGAGCCTACTCGCTGGCGGGGCTGCGCCCCGACGCCGACCTGGCGCTGTGGCTGCACGGGCCGAGCCTCGACGCGGCGCAGGACCTCGCCGTGGCCCTGCGCAAAACGGGCCTGGGCGCGTACCTGGACAATGTCTACGCGTACACCGGCGTGGCGCCGGAGTCGCGTTACGCGCCCGAGCACCGCCCGGCCTTCGTCAAGGGCGAGCCGCCGCGCACATACCTGAGCTTCTATCCTTTCACCAAGACGAAGGAGTGGTACTTGTTGCCGTTCGAGCAGCGGCGCAGGCTGATGGCCGAGCACGGGCGCATGGGCGCCAAACACAGCGCGCTGCCCGAGGTGCGCATCCCTCTCGGGGACGACGACGCCGGCGGGACGGCCGTCGCCGTCGCCGTCGCCGAGGCTCCGCCGGCCGCGCCGACCGGCCAGGTGCTGACCAACACCGTGCACGCGTTCGGCCTGGGCGACCACGAGTTCGTCGTGGCCTTCGAGTCGGAGGACCCGGCCGCGCTGGAGAAGATGGTCGAGGAGTTGCGCGCCGCAGAGGTGCGCCTCTATACCGCCATCGACACGCCCATCTTCCTGGGCCGGCGCAAAGGGGTGAGCGCTGTGCTGGACGACCTGGGGTAAGCCGGGGGATAAGGTGGGTATACATAGAAGTCCTCCCCTCTCCCGCGCACGGGAGAGGGGCCGGGGGTGAGGGCTGTCCCCTCTCCCGCGTCAGGGCGAAGGAGTAGGGGTGAGAGCCCTCGCCGTCGCCCGTGGCGTAGGGCTGGGCGGCGCGCCGCGGGCAATGCGGGGTTGCGGCGGGGCGGTGATGACGACCCGCAGCGATGGCGGCGTCAGCGCGAGTACCTTGAGCCCGCCCGGCAATCCCACGATGGCCGGCGTCAGGTGGTAGACGCCGGGGGGACGGTTCGCCAGGTCGAGCACGGCGCGCGGCGCAACGGCCGCGCGCAACTGCGGCAGCGGCCCGCCGTACGCCACCGTCGCGCTCGCCGCGGCGAGCGCGACGGTCGTGCCCGGCCGCTTGTTGGTGACGGTCAGCGGGACAACGGCCGTCGCATTGCCGGAGAGCGGGGCGATGTCTATGGTGACGATGCCCTGGGTGCGATTGAGCGTCACCCCGGCGGGGCCGACGAGCGCGACCGGGTAGACATGGGTCGCTGTCAGTCCCGTGACCGTGATCGGCTCCGTCGTCAGCGTCGTCGTGGCGAGTGGAGAACCGCTGGCCGCCTGCACGAACTGCGGGAAGACGGTGATGCTCGTGATGCCATAGCCCGCCGCGACCCGGCCCATGATGACGGGCGTGACCGGCACCAATTGCTGGAACGGCTGGCGGTTTACGTGGACGTTCACCGTCACCCGGGGGGGCGAGGTATGCACGACCCCCCGGCTTACGCTTCGCCCCTGCCGGTCGAAGAGTTGTGGCGTGGCGGTCAGCGTGGTGTCCTGCGTATAATCGGCCGCGTTGAGAGTGGTCAGGCGGACCGTCGACACGCTGGCGACCAGGTGGCCCGGCCCGCTGATCGCGACCGTAGGTGGCGTGATGGTGAAGTCGGGTGGGTTGAAACCAGACGGCGCCTGCCCGAAGGCGGCCGGCTCGACGGGCAGCCCTAGCCGCGTCGCCTCCTTCTCCAGCCGCACGACAACACTCTGTGGGCTATACCCCCTCACCCGCGCTCCCGAGGGGACATCGCGTATCCGCACGGGGAGGGTTTGCGGGGCCGTCGACGAAACGCGCGTGAGGTCGACAAAGAGGCGAGGGATGGCGGCATCGCGCAGTTGGGACTGCAGCCCTTCTATGCGGATCGATCCCGGCGGGAGGCTTGTGAGGAGCGAGTAGTCGCCTGAGAGCTGCGGCCTGACGAGGACGTTGGTGTAGGCGAACGAGAGCACGGGGTCGGTCTCGTCGGACACGCGCACCCATAGGAGCGTGGCCAGGACGAGCGCCAGCGCGAGGCGGATCAGGATTGCCCACCGCGGCATCTCGCCATGCGGCAGCAACACCATCCGTACCGGGACCGCGCGCAGTCTCCATTGCCGGCGCGGGACCGCCCGCTGCCCATCCCCGTCGTCGCGCACCCTTCGCCCCCGCTGTCGCCCGTTACCTGTGCCCCTGCCCCCAGTATACTGCTGTAGTCGGCAGCCGTCGTCCTGCCGCGGGACCGGGCCGGGGTCTGTGCTTTGTCGAGGTGGTCAAGCTCGTCCGCCCGCACGCCGCGTGGTTGGCGGTGGTCTGGGGGCCATCCCCCCTTTTAGGGGTAGGTTTTCCACGAAGGAGGGAGGTTCGGAGGGCACAGCCCTCCGAGATACCCCTCGTGCGGAGGGGTAGGCAGCAACGCTGCCCACCCCTCCGCACAAAAAACCTACCCCTGTAAGGGCCATCCCCCTGGGTTCCCCGGGAGGCGGGAGGGAGGAGGGGGCACCGTCGACTTTCGATAGACCGCGGGGACTGGTCGCAGCCGCCCGCCAGCCAGACGCATCCGAACATACGACGTGTATAGACGAAAGAATGGGCGTGAGAGACCCTGGTGAGGAGCCTATCGCCGCGTCGCCGCGCGCGCGTCGTCCCCGCACGTCGACGAACATCGACCACGACCACGCGTACACGCGTCGTCGGGGGACCGCGCCAGCGGCGCGTCGTCCCGGGCGCGGGCGGCAGGGCGGGCGCGGCGGGCGCGGCGGGCGCGGTAGCCAGGTGTGGCTACGGGCGCCGGCCTGGGCCGTGCAGTTGGCCGTGCTGGCGCCTATCGCCCTGGCCTACCTGTGGATGGCCGTGCTGGCCTCGCGCGGGCTCAGCGGCGACGAGCCGCACTACCTGGCTATCACGCAGGGGCTGTGGCTCTACCACACGCTCGACCAGACTCCCGTGCTCGTCGTCCACCACGACTTCTTCGCGTACTATCACAGCCTGATGAGCAGCCACTCGCTGCACCGCGATGGGCGCCTCTATCCGTTGCACCCGCTCGGTCTGCCGATCCTCCTGCTGCCAGGGTTCGCGTTGGCCGGTGCGGTCGGGGCGCGCGCGACGGTCGCGCTCCTGGCCGTGCTGCTCTGCTGGCGCACGCTGCGCCTGGCCACGCGCCTGGTGGGGCCGGTCCCCGCGGCGCTCGCGGTCCTCGGGCTGGGCCTCTCGGCGCCGTTCGTGCTCAACGCCGGGGCGATCTACCCCGACGTCGCGAGCGGGCTGGCGCTGGCGCTGGCCTACGAGGCAATCGACGCGGCGCGCCTCACCGTCCGCCGCGCGCTGGCGCTGGGCCTGCTGCTCGCCGCGATGCCGTGGCTGCACGTCAAGCTGCTCGTCGTCGTCGCCGCCTACATGGCCTGGGCCGCGTACGCGCTCCTTTACGGGCGCCCGCGCGATGGCGCGCGCGCGAGCGCGAGGCGAACGGTGCTGCTGGCGGCCCTGGCGCTGGACCCCCCCGTGCTCTCCGTGGCGGCCCTGATCGCTTTCAACGGGGTCGTCTACGGCTCGCCCGGCCTCACGGCGCAGTTCGCCCTGCGCGGCCAGGCGCTCCTGACCGGCAATCCACTGGGGGGCATGGTCGGTCAGCTGTTCGCGCAGGGCCAGGGCGCGCTGGGCACGGCCCCGCTCCTGCTGCTGGCGATCCCGGGCGCGGTCGCCCTGTGGCGGCGCGACCGCGCGACCGCGCTCAAGGTCGGGCTGGTCACGCTGCCGTTCTGGATCGTCACGCTGACCTATCGCGACTGGTGGGGGGGCGACTGCCCGCCCCTGCGTTACCTCGTCCCGATGCTGCCCCTGTGGACCCTGGGCATCGCCGCGCTGCTCGACGGCCTGCGCGCGCGCGCGTCGCGCCTTGCCGTCGGGCTTGCCGGCGCGGCCTCGCTGCTGCTTGCCCTGGCCATGCCGGGCGCCCCGCTGTACGGCTGGACCTTGCCGGACGGGCAGGGCGGCCTGCTGGTCGGGCTCGGCCGCGGCATCGGGCTGCCGCTCAGCGCCTGGTTCCCGCTCTTCGAGCCCACCAAGACGGGGCCCGGCCTCTGGCGCCACGCCTGGCTCATCCCGCTATGGACGGCGGTCTTCGTCGCGCTGTGGCTGTTCGTCGCCTGGCGCGAGCGTCTCGCCCGTAGCTCATCTCGGTCGAGGAAGAGTGGGTGATGATCGGCTATCGCCCCTTCTTATGGGCGGGTGGCTTGCCGTGGTGGACGGGGCGCGGCTGCGGCTTCGGCTTCGGCAGCGCGGGGATGACGGCCCCGGGCAGGCGCACCGTGCCGGTGTCGGCGTCGAGCAGACGACGCGCGATGAGGCGTTGCGCCCCGGCGACGTCGAGCTGGTAGCCAGCGACGCCGGGGGCAGGGCGGCGGTCGGTGAGCCCGGAGAGCTTGAAGAGCTCGTCGCGCAACGCGCGCCTGTTGACGCGCTGGACCGCGGACACGTCGGCGCTGTGCGCGAGGAGGCCAATCTGGAACGCGGCGCGCCGCAGCGGGTTGCCGTCTCGCCCCGCCCTGATGGCGTGGAACGCGGTCAGGCCGCGGTCGAAGCTGTAGCCGAGGGCGTACGCCGGCACGCTGATAGGGGCGCGGCTGGACGCGGGCGCGAGCAGCGTCACCTTGCGGAAGCGCCGGTCGAGGGCGTATCGGCGCAGACTCGCCATCGCCTCACCCCGCGTCTGCCCGCCCACGTCGATGTTGGCCGGGCGCACGTAGACGTTGGGGTAGATGCGCTCGCGGTAGCTGTACTCGAACAGACCGAGCGCGACGACGAGCCCGGCGAGCAGGACGCCGAGCGCGATGAGGGGATACAGGCGCCGGCGCGCCGGCCGGCGCAGTGCGCGCGGCGCCTGTGAGCGCAGGGCGGCGCGCTGCGCCAGCGACATCGGGGCCGGGCGATACTCTTGCGCCGGGCGTACGTCTCGTGCCACAAATCTTCTCCGCCGCTATATGGTCTACGAAGGTCTACTACTACTTTCGGTTATATCGCGTCAACGGCGTGATTGTCCACTATTAAGCTATCAGCTATGGGGAATCGGCCGTCAGCCAGTGGCTGACGGCCGATTCCCCATAGCTGATAGCTTAATGCTTCCAAGTTGATGTTGCGGCCTTTTAGCGCGTAATCGCGCCTAAAGATGTCACCCGTCAGATTCGGCCTATGGGGTCGCCAGTACGATGAAGGGCAATTGTACCCCGTTGACGGTATGGAGCACCGTCCTGTAGAACGCGCTGATATCCTGCCCTCCGGCCTGATTGTGCTCCGCGTCGATGAGCAGGACATCCGACACGCGCCGCAGCGGCGGCGGGACGGTCGCCGGGTCCGTCCCGCCCTGGAGCGTCGACGCGAAGGGATACTCGTCGCACTCGGGGTTGGTGATGCGCCCGCGGAACATCTTGGGGCCGGCCGCCGGATCGCTCGGCCACGTCGAATTGCGCTGGCAACCGCCGGTCGCGTCGCCGCGCCGCTGGCCCCTGTTCCTGCCCCTGAAATCCGTCATGGTGCCGCCCCCGTCATACTCCAGCGCGGCGCTCTGCCGCCTGCCCCCCGTCCTGGTCGCCCCCGGCCCCGTACCGTTGATGGCATTCAGGATATGGCGCGCGTACTGGTCGGAATGCCACGTGCTGACGACGGGGCCCCGCGCGTAGTAGCCCGGACTAATCAGGCCGTTCGTGACCGAGACGCAGTAGGTCGGGAGCACCCCACCGCCGCCGTCGCCGCCGTCGTCCGTCGGGCAGCCGTCGTCGTTGCTGGTGTCGGTGGTGGGGGGCGCGGGGATCGGGTCGATGCGCGGCGTGGGCTCCGGCCCCGGCTCCGGCGGCGTCTCCCAGCGCCGGCCTATGGCGTCGATCTCGTCGATGATGGCCCGGCGCGCCTCCTCCCGCACGAGCGTTTGAGTGACGAGGTACAGGGCCATCGACGCGGCCATGAAGCGGGCCATCGACGCCGTCGACATGAGGGTTCCGGTCATCTCGCCCTCTTGCCCCGTGGGGTCGTGTATCTGCACGGGGTCGTCGCCCGCGTAGAGATAGCGGTGCAGGCTGGCCGGGTCGTCGGGGGAGCCCGGGAGCGGATCGACCGAGAGAAACCGTCCGGTCGTCGGGTCCATGTAGCGCGCGCGCAGGTCGTAGAGCCCCGTCGCCGCGTCGTACTGCTGCCCGTCGTAGCGATAGCTGTTCGGGACATCGCCGCCCGCGGCGAGCGTACGCCCGAAGCTATCGTAGCGGTAACTATCCTGCACCGCGCCCGCGGCGTCGACGACCGCGCGCACGTCACCGTGCCCGTCGTAGAGGTAATAGTAGCTCGCGCCGCCGCGTTGCATGCCGACGCGCTCGAGCCCGTACGTGTAGGTTGTCGGGGCGCCGCCGTCCGTCGACTCCTGTAGCGCCTCCGGCAGCCCGTCCGGGGCCAGCGGGTCAACGAGATATGTCGTGACGTGGCCCGCGGCGTCGGTCGCGCTCGTGCGGTTGCCCGCCGCATCGTACGTGTAGCGCGCCACGAGCCGGTAGGAGCCGCCGGAGAGGTCGCCTTGCCGCTCTGTCCCGACGGCGAGCAGGCGGTCCTGCGCGTCGTAGGTGTAGCTCGTTACGACGCCACCCCCGGTGCACGCGGACATGTTGCCGTCCCGGTCGTAGGTGCAGGCGCGCGTGCCGCCGGGCCCGCTCACAAGGGTCAGCTCGTCGCGCCCCGCGGCGTCGTACGCATACGTCGTGATGCCGTCTGTTGCCGTCATGACGGTGCGGTTGCCCACCGCGTCGTACCCGTATGCCGCACTCAATAAGGACGATGTACCGCGCGTCTGCGTTTCTCCAGTCAGGCGGCCGGCCGCATCGTAGGTGTAGCCATATGCGGTGACCGCGCCGGCCGCGTCGGTTTCCGACACGCCGGTCCGCCGGCCGACGGCGTCGAGGGTATAGACATCGTGCCAGAGGGTTGCGCCGGCGACCCCCACGGCGCGCAGGTCGACGAGCCGGTTGAGCTCGTCGTAGCCGTACGTCGTCCGCACGCCGTTAGGTAGGGTGTGCGTCGCTAGGTTGCTGCGGCTGTCGTACGTGTATGCGGTCACGCCGCCGACCGTGTCGGTGACGACGGCCAGGCGGCCGAGCGCGTCGTATCCGTAGCCCGTCACGCTCGAGGGCGCGGACGCGCCAGGAGGTATGGTTTGCACACCGGTCCGGCGCCCGGCCACGTCGTAGGTGTAGCGTAGTACAGCGCCATCCGGCTCGGTGATCGCGGTCGTGCGCCCCATCACATCGATCGCGTAGCCGGTCGTGCGCGGCGCGCCCCCCGTCGCCGTGTCGGTGACGGCACGTTGCTGGCCCCCTGGATAGTAGCCGTAGTCTACCGTGTGCCCGCCGGCTCCGTCGATGTCGGGGTAGCGCACCTGCGCCGGCCGGTCCATGGCATCGTAGACGGAGGCGATAACCGCGCCCGCGCCGCTCGGGGAGCGCGCGATCTGCTGCCAGACGGGGTTGCCCGCCGCATCGTAGCGGATGTTGTCGGTGGAGCCGTCCGCATAGCCCAGGCTCTGGACCCTGCCGTCGAGCGTGTAGGTGTACGTGATGTAGTGGCTATTGGCGTCCCACTGCGTCACGATATTGCCGTGGCCGTCGCGGTCGTAGTGCGCGGACTGCCCGAGCGGATTGGTGACGGTGATTAGCTGCCCGGCGATGTCGTACCCGAAGCGCGTGGCGTCGCCGTTGGCGTCGGTCACCACATCGGTCGCGCCGAGCGCGTTGTAGCCGGTCGTCGCGCCCACGACGGAGCCGATACCGTTCATGGTCACCGTCGCCGTCGTGGCGGTGAGCCGCCCAAGCCGGTCGTAGGTGTAGTAGGTACTGTGCCCCGTCGGGTCGGTGGCGCTCGTGCGCAGGGCTGTCCGGGGGTCGTAATAGTTCGTCGACGTTTCGCCGAGGGCGTTCGTGGCGGTGACGACGCGCGACGCCGTGTCGTAGCCCAGGTAGGTGGCCTGGCCCAGCGCGTCGGTCTGCGCCACGGTGCGGCCGATGGCGTCGGGCTGATAGTACTCTTTGCCGCCATCGGGATAATCTGTTTCAGTGTGGTGGTTGGCCGCATCGTACACGAAGCGCGTCACCGCCCCGTTCGCGTCCGTGCGCGTCTGCACGCGACCGTTGGGGTCGTACGACTGCGACACGTGGCTGCCGTCGGGATAGGTCGTCGTGCTGGGCTGGCCCATCTCGTCGTAGCGGTGGACGGTATTGTAGCCGAGCGGGTTCGTTTCCGTGACCGGACGGTCCGCGGCGTCGTAGGCGATACGCGTCAGGGCACCCGCGGCGTCACTCTCGCTCAGGAGATTGCCCTGCGCGTCGTAGGTGTAGGCCGTCGTCGTGATGCCGTCGGTCGTTTCGGCGGTGACCCGCCCGTCGGCGTCACGCAGGTAGCGCGTCGCGTGCCCGGCGGCGTCGGCGAAACCTTGCAGCAGCCCGCGCGCGTCGAGCGTCTGGGTCGTCGTGACGCCGGTCGGCCCCGCGACGATGAACAGACGCGCGCCGTCGGGTTGGAGCGTGTTGGACACGTTCCAAGTCTGCCCCAGCGCGTTCGTCGTCTGCCGGACGTAGCCCAGCGCGTCATAACGCACGGAGCCCTGTCCCAGGCCGTTGAGCGTACTGTCGAGTAGGCGTCCCTGCGCGTCGTAGGTCGCGGCGCGCGCGCCCAGGACAGGGTTGCTGTAGCTGTCGCGGCGCCCATACGCGTCGTAGCCGTACGTCGTGGCGATCCCCGCCGCGTTCGTATAGCTCGTCACGCGCCCCGTCGTCGAATCGAAAGAGTAATCTCTGATGTGCCCCAGCGGGTCCGTCACTTGCGTGACGTTCCCCTGAGCGTCGAGCTTGCTCACCGTGATGTTGCCGCGCGCGTCGGTCGTGACCTGCTGTCGCGCGGCGGGGTCGGTGGTGACGGCGACCGTCGTGCCGTCGGCGTTGGTGATGCCGGTCAGGCGGCCCCGGTCGTCGTAGTGGGCAATCGCGGGGGTGCGTCCCGTCGGGTCCTTCTGGCTGAGCAGGTTGTGCCGCCCGTCGTAGGTATAGGTGGTAGCGCCGCCGTCGCGATCGGTCATGGTGTGGAGATCCCCGGCCGTGTCGTAGCTGTAGGCGATGCTTTTTCCCATGGGATCGGTCACCGCCGCGATGCGGCCCTGGCTGTCGCGGGAGATGGCGATCGACACCCCCCTGTTACTACGCACGCCGTCGGCGCCGTAGTAGAGGACGGCGCCGTTCGGCTCGTCGACCTCGGTGAGCCTGGACGTGGCGCTGTCGCCGGTGTTGTCGATCACGAAGCGTGTCCCGTCGGCGGTCGTCACGTAGAGCGTGGACGGCGCGTAATCGCTGTGGTCACACGTCGTCGTTGACCCAGCAGCCGCGCTCGTCCTGGCTCAGGAGTGTCCCGTCGTCGGGGGCGCTTAGAGTGGCGCCACTCACCGGATCGTGGTCCCAATGCGGCGTGTAGACGTTGTACCCGTCCACGGAGTAGTCCGAGTACGTCGGATCAAAGATAAAGCGCAGCGGCTCCCGGCTTGTCGGGAGCGTGACCACGATGTCAATGTAGCAGCGGTTTTGCTGCAAGTCGACCGTCTTCATGCCCTCGGTCCAGTCGTACCCGAAGTCACCACCGGCGCGCCGAAAGTTGTCGTAACTGCGCACGATGCCGACCGGGATGCCCAGCACAGGGACCGCCAGGTCGACCACGGAGAAGCGCATGTTGCCGACCTTGAACTGGCCGACGACGTCGACGATCGGTCCGTCGACCGCCCGCTCCTGCCCGTCATTGGCCGTGACGGTCAGGCGCAATTGATAGAGCCCGTCCGGGATTACGGTCGTATCGAACGCACCGAGCCGGCCATCGCTCACGCTCGTCGTGCCGGTGTAGGCCGGGGTGTAGCCGGGGCTCTCCGGGCCGTTGACGGGGGCGTAGGAGATGACGTAGCGTAGTAGCCCGCTGCCGCCGTCGACGCGGGCCGTGCCGGTGATCGACGCCAGGCCGCTGACCTGCGGCTGCACGTCGGGTCCGCCGCTCTGGGGCTGGTCGCTCGGACCCGTGATCGCGGCCACGATAGACTCGGCCGGGTTAAGCGTCGGCGTCGGCGTCCCCACCGTCGTCGGCGTGGCCGTGGCCGTGGCCGTGGCAGCGGGGGTCGAGGTGTTGACGACCGCGGGCGTAAGCGTGGCGGTGGCTCCTGCTCGCGCGGGTGTCACCGTCGGGGTCGCGGTGGATGTCGGGGTGGCCGTAGTCGTCGCGGTGGATGTCGGGGTGGTGGTGGCGGCCCCTATCGGCGTCGGTGTCTGGCCGGCGAGGGCGGTCGCGGTCCCCATGGAGGAGCAGTAGGAGGGGGGCGCCTGGGGCGGACACGCGCCCGCGGTCGCGGTTGGGCTGGCCGTGTCGGTCGGGCTCGGGGCGCCCCCGACGCCGGTCGGCCCCGGGGTCGGGGTGGTCGGGCAGTCGTATCCCTCATAGTAACTGTAGCAGCCGCCGCCGGGCGTGCCGGTCGGCGTCCCCGGCGCGCTGGTGGGCGAGGGGGTGACGGTCGGGAGCGTGGCGAGCGTCGGACCTGCGGCGAGCGTCTCGGCGAGGCCGGCGGCGTCCCTTTCGACGACCTTGAGCGGGCTCGCGGCGTCCGGGATTTGAAAGCTGTTGTGCGTCGCGCAGCAGTTGTCGTCGACGCCCTCCCATAGGCCGAGCGCCAGGCCGAGGCCGTTGAGCCTGAACGGGGGCGTCACCGGGGGCGCCGTGACCGGGATGGGCAGGAAGTTGTAGAAGACGCCGCGGTTCTCGGCGCCGGCGAAGGCGAGGATGCCGCCCCCGGCGTTGAAGAAGCGGGCGATGTCGTGCGTCCGCGCGTTGATCGCGTCGCTGTCCGGCGTCGACCCGCCAGAGCCGTAGGGGCCGGGGGAGCCGGTCGCGTAGGGGCCGGGGGTCCCGGTCCCATACGGATAAGGGGGGCCGTGGGAGTAGCCGTTGTCGTTGTTGTCGCAGCCGCCGCACGTCCAGTCCGAGGCGACGATGATGGCGCTGTAGAGGGGCGACCCGTCGGCTGCGACGAGCGGCAGGTTGGCGAAGCCGCCGCGGGGATCGACTACGCGCACCGCGGGCACGGACCCATCGGGGTACGCGTTGGTGAGCGCGCTCGCGACCTCGGCCCTGTGGTCCAACGCGAGCACGGGCAGGGTCGACCCGTTGCGCACGAAGTCGACCGCAGTCTTGAAGTAGTGGCACTGGTCGTTACCGGCGGAACAGTGGTAGTCGGCGTCGTGCCCGGTGACCCAGAGGGCGGCGCTGCCCAGGATGAAGCCTCCCGACGTCGGCGTATTCGTCGCCGGGACGTCCGGGGCAGTTGCCGTCGGCGTGCTCGTTGGCGCGGGCGTGGCCGTCGGCGTGGGGGTAGACGTGGCCGTGGGGGTAGACGTGGCCGTGGGGGTAGGCGTCGGCGTGGGGGTAGACGTGGCCGTGGGGGTAGGCGTCTGCGTGGAGGTCGCCGTGGCCGTGGCCGACGATGTGTTGGTCGGGGTCGAAGTGTTGGTCGGGGTCGAAGTGTTGGTCGGCGCTGAAGTCGCGGTCGCCGACGGAGTGCGCGTGGCCGCCTCCGCCGTGTCCGGCGCCACCCCTAGTGGGGCCACCGTCACGGTGGGGGCGGAAGTGTTCATCGCTGTCGCGGTCGGGATCGGGGTCGCGGTCGGGGCGCGCGTCGCCGTATCCGCCGCCGTAGCCGTGTTCGCGGGAGCGACTGGCGGGGCGCTGGTCGCCGTGGAGCCCGGCGCGTCCGCCGGCGCGGCGGTCGCGGAGGGCGCCGTCGCAGTTGTCGCCGTGGCGATGTTGGTGGGCAGGGCCGGGGGCGTGTTCGTCGGTGGCGCGGACGCGGGCGGGACGCCGAAGGGCGTCGCGAGGGCCGCGACCGGCGCCGTCCTCGTGGGGGCGGGCGTGGCGCTCGGCGAGGGCGTCGTCGTGGGCGCGATGCGCGCCGTGGCGACCGGCGCGATCGAGGCCGTCGTGTCGGTCGGGGCGGACACGGGCGTCCTGATCCCTGCCGGTCGCGTCAGCGCCGCGCGGCGCTCGGTGCGCGTCACCGCCCGCAGCGCCTCGAGCGGGAACGGGATCGCCGCCTCGCTCACGAACTCGGCGGCGACGCCCGCGTAGCCCTGCGCGTAGGCCACGAAGCCGTCCCGGTCGGCGGTCAGCGTCACGCCCAGCACGCCGCGCGGCAGGCGCAGCCGCGCGACGTCGTACACGACCGTCGCCCCGGGCGGCGCGACGATCCGCCCTGTCGCCCGGCGGCCGCGTGTGTCGAAGCCGCGGATCGTCACCGTGACCGCGCGCGCGCCGGGGTTGTAGAGATCGATCAGCGCCGCGACGGCGTGGCGGCCGGTGTTGAGGTACGGCAGGTGCGCGTACACTGTCGCGTGGGCGACGGCCGTGACGATGTCGCCGGCGTGCTGGAGGATGTTCGGGGAGCCGCCGTTGTATTGCGGCGCCTCCAGGGCGACCGGAACAGTGGAGCGCGCCGTCACTTGCACCGGACCCGCCGCGCGCGGCAGCGCGGAGAGGCGTAGCGTGACCCGATGGTTGGCCTGCACGCGCACGAGCCGCGCGTTGCGCACGCGGCCGCGCGCGTCGCGCATCTCGACGGTCACGGTCGCGTCGTGGCGTGGCGCGACGACGACCACGAACGGCTGGTCTCGGCCGCCCGCGCTCAGGCCCGTCAGGTACCAGCGCGTGCTCGGCAGCATCAGGCCCGGCTTGACGTCGGCGCCGAACTGCAGCGCCTTGTCCCCCGCGCCCCAATAGAGCGTGCGCCCGGCGACGATCGGCTCGTCGCTCTCGACCATCAGCCCGACCGACTTGTCGCGCGGCCGGCCCTGCTGGTAGATCGCCCGCACGTCGAGCGTCCCCTGGCCGCGCGGTGGTACCACGAGCGCGGCCGGCCACGCGGCCGGCCCGGCGCCCCCCTGCGCCGCGAAGCGCACGGCCACGCGCGCGGCCCGCGTGCCCGGATTGAACACGGTGAGGTACTCCTGGTACGTCAGCCCAGTGTAGCCCTCGGGGAATGTCCAGTGGCGCGACGGCATCATGTCCCCCGGCGTAACGTCGGCGTTGAGCGCGCGCCCGTCGGGCAGGGTACGCTGCACGATGCGTTGCGCGCTGACCACGAGCGGCGCGTTGACGACGATCGCGGCCTCCAGCCCCCCCCGCACGCCGCCGCCGATCGTTTCCACGCGCACCGTCCCGGGCGGGATGATGTCGTGCGTGAGGCGCGGGCGCGTCTGCCCGCGGGGGTAGATGGCCAGCGAGACGGGGACGGCCACGGCGTTGGGGTTGAGGATGGCCAGCGTCTGGCGGACCGTGGGGCGCGGCCCCGGGCCAGCGATGGTCAGGCGCTGCGCGGCGAAGAACCAGCGCGTTCCAGGCAGCGGGCTCCCGTGGGACGACGGCGTGGCCCCGCGTGTCGGGGCGGCGGGGCGCGCCCCCAGCTTATGGGAGGCCGGGCCCGGGACCCCGGCGCGCGGGGTCGCGGCCCCCCGCGGGCGCGGCGGCCCTGCTGGCGGCGTGGCGGACGCGTGCGGCGTGGCGTGCGGCGTGGCGTGCGGCGTGGCGTGCGGCGTGGCGTGCGGCGCCGCTTGCCTCGGCGTAGGCGCGGGCGCGGGTAGCGTCGCGCCGAACGCTCCCAGGGGCGCGCTCAGTGTGCTTATCGTGACGAGCAACGCTCGCAAGAGATAGCCGCTTCCCGTCCGCCGGCCCCATCCGCGCATCATGTACCCCGGTCCTTTCCGCATCGCCCTCTATAGCCCTCTCGTCACAACCCGTTCGTCCTATGGGTGTCTATCCTCAAGTCTGAGGCTCGCGGGCCGCGATGGACACGAGGAACTCACAGAACCGGCAGGAGGAAGTGGGCACGGAACTGCGCAGGCGCGTGTTATCATGCCTCTGAGGCGGGCGTGCGGCCCTCTGGCACGACCCGGAGGGAGGAGGGCGCGAGGGACATGGTCGCGGCTCAACTGCCGGCGTTCGCGGAGCTGCTCAAGGGGCATAGGGTCGCGGCTGGACTGACGCAGGAGGGGCTGGCCGAGCGCGCGGGGCTCTCCGCGCGCGCCGTCAGCGACCTGGAGCGCGGCGTCTACCGCGCGCCCCAGCGCGACACGGTGCGCCTCCTCGCCAGGGCGCTCAACCTCGGGGACGAGGCGCACCGTGCGCTCGAAGGGGCGATCCTGCGCGGTCGCGGCCCGGCGCCCCGGCGGGCGTCGGCGCCGCTCGCCCTGCCGACCCTCCTCAAGCCCCCCTCGGCGCCCCTGCACAACCTGCCCCTCCCCCCGACACCGCTCGTCGGGCGTGTCGGCGAGGTCGCGGCCGCGTCCCTGTTGTTGGAGCGCGAGGGGGTCCGCTTGCTCACGCTGACGGGCCCCGGTGGGGTCGGCAAGACGCGCCTGGGCCTGCAACTGGCGTGGGAGGCGTACGCGCGCTACGCCGACGGCGCCTACATGGTTCAGTTGGCGGCGGCGCGCGAGCCGGAGCAGGTCGTCCGGGCGATCGCGGAGACGCTCGGGCTGCGCGAAGGGGGTGGGCGCTCGCCCCGCGAGGACGTGTTCGCGCACCTACGCGACAAGAGCACGCTGCTCCTGCTCGACAACTTCGAGCAAGTCATATCCGCGGCGCCGCTTGTGGCGGAGCTGCTGGCGACCTGCCCTCGCCTGGAGATCGTGGCGACGAGCCGCGCGGCGCTGCGCGTGCGAGGGGAGCGCGAGCAACCCGTGCCGCCGCTGGCGTTACCGGCAGAGCCTGGCGCAATCGCGCCGGACGCCCTGCTGCAGTACCCCGCGGTCGATCTCTTCGTGCAGCGCGCCCAAGCCGTCAAGCCTACCTTCGCCCTGACCGAGGCCAACGCGGGCGCGATCGCCGCGATCTGCGCCCGCCTCGACGGGCTGCCGCTGGCGATCGAGCTGGCCGCGGCGTGCGTCAAGCTGCTGCCCCCCAAGGTGTTGCTGGCGCGGCTGCGCGGCGAGGGTCGTGAGCGCGTGGGGACCGGCGCGGCCTTGCAGGTGCTGACCGGCGGGGCGCGGGACCTGCCGGAACGCCAGCGCACCATGCGGCACACCATCGCCTGGAGCTACGACCTGCTTGGCGCGGGCGACCAAGCGCTCTTCCGGCGGATCGCCGTCTTCGCGGGCGGCTGTACCCTGGAGGCGGCCGAGCGTGTCTGCGCCGCGACGGGCGACGACAGCGACGACGCGAGGGCCACGGAGTCCATGCCGGGGACGGGCGACGTGCTGCAGGGGCTGGCCTCTCTGGTGGACAAGAGCCTCCTGCGCCCCCACGAGGGGCCGGGCGACCCGTCGCCCGCTGGGGCCGGGGACGACACGCCCGATGGCGAGCCGCGCGTCGCGATGCTGGAGACGATACGGGAGTACGCGCTGGAGCGGCTGGCGGCGAGCGGGGAGCGCGACGCGCTGGAGCGGCGCCACGCGCTGTACTACCTGGAGCTGGCGCGGGCGGCCGAGTCGGGCCTGCGCGGACCCGCACAGGCCCGGTGGCTGGGACGGCTGGCGGCCGAGGTCGACAATTTGCGCGCGGCGCTGGACTGGGCGCGCGCGAGTGGGGAGGTCGCGACGGGTCTGCGCCTGGCCGGCGCTCTGTGGCGCTTCTGGCAGGTGCGCGGCTACTTGAGCGAGGGGCGTGGCCGGCTGGAAGATCTGCTGGCGCTGGGCGAGCGGGACGGCGTCGCCCTGCCCGTCCCGGCGGAGGTGCGCGCCGGGGCGCTCAACGGGGCCGGCGCGCTGGCCTGGAGTCAGGGCGATTACGGGCGGGCCGCCGCGCTCTGCGAGGAGGCCCTGGCGCTCTACCGCGACCTCGGCGACAAGGGCGGCCTGGCCCTGGCGCTGGACACCCTCGGGTTCGTCGCGCGCGACCAGGGCAACTACGGCCGCGCCATGGCGCTCCTCGGGGAGAGCCTCGCGCTCTACCGCGCATTGGGCGACACGTGGAGCGTCGCCTTCGCGCTCAACGATCTGGGCCTGCTCGCGGTCGACCAGGGGCAGTACGCCGATGCCGACGCGCTCTACGCCGAGAGCCTGCCGCTGCGGCGCGCCCTGGGGGACGAGCGAGGGGTCGCCGTCGTGCTCTCCAACCTGGGTATCGTGGCCACGGACCGCGGCGAGTACGAGCGCGCGTCCGCCCTGTTCGAGCAGAGCCTGGACCTGTACCGGGCGCTGGGCGATAGGTGGAGCGCCGCGCTCGCGCTCAATTGCCTCGGGGACGTGGCGCGCGCGCGGGGCGAGTACGAGCGCGCCGCCGCGCTCTACGCCGAGAACCTAGCCCTGTTCCGCGAGTTGGAGGACAAGTACGGCGTCGCCCTGACGCTGTGCGACATCGGCATTGTCGCGCTGCGCTGGGGCGAGCACGAGCGCGCGGCGAGCCTGTGCGAGGAGAGTCTATCCCTACGGCGCGCGATGGGCGAGACCTGGGGCGTCAGCGAATCGCTCAACGCGTTGGGGCAGGTGGCGCGCGCGCGGGGCGAGTACGCGCGGGCGGCGACCCTGTATGGGGAGAGCGTCACCCTGCGCGAGGGCCTGGGATACGCGCGCGACGTGGCGGTCTGCTTGGAAGGCCTGTCCGAGGTGGCCCTCGCGCTGGAGCAGCCGGGGCGCGCGGCGCGTCTGTGTGGCGCCGCGACCGCCCTGCGCGAGGCCGTGGGCACCCCGCTCCCCCCGGCCGACCGCGACGACTTCGCGCAGGCCGTCGCGTCCGCGCGCCGCGCGCTCGACGAGCACTCTTTCGCCGCGGCGTGGGCGCAGGGTCGCGCCATGTCGCTGGAGCAGGCGGTCGTCTACGCCCGCGAGGGCGCGGCGGCGGATACATAGCCGGCGTTCCCGGGATGTAGCCGTTTCAGACGACGTAATCGGCGCCCTAGCGGAAACGGTGGTGTACCGGCGCGATCGTGATGGGGGTCCGGCGCGTGGACGCACCGAGCGGCGTGCGCACCGTCACCACGAGCGTGGCGCGCACCACCTTGGTCGGGAAATACGCCAGGGATATCTTCTGCGTCACGCGCCCCTTGCTGTCGGCGTGCGTGCGTACTGTCGCGTGATACAGCACGGTCGAGTGCGGCCGGGTTTTACTTCCATTGCCGCCGCCCTGCGCCGTGCCGCCCCTGCTTTTGCCCCCGTTCGTCGCATGGTGATCGGTCGTGCGCGGGGGTGCAGTCGGACGGGGTTTGGCGCCCTCCACGCGCCCGGACGCCACCGCGTTCGTGAAGGCTACCCCCCGGCGGGGCCACGATGTGCCCGGAATTTCCAGCCCGTCCGCGCGGATTCGAACCGCGAGCCGATTCTTGACGGCGCCGGGTCTCGCGATGACGCTCCCGTGACGAGCGTGCGTCCCGGCGCTCGTCCCCGCTGCCCCACGGCGAGCGACGCCCGCCGTCTTTTTGCCTGTAGGAGCCGGCGTCGCATCCATTACAAGCTGGGTGTCGATGGTGACCGCCGCGCGTGGCCGCGTATGGAGCGTGACCGTGATCGAACTGCCCGCCTGCACGATCGCGCCGCGCGGGACGACGACGGTAGGCTGCGTCTGTCCGTCGCCGCCGTGACTCTGTGTCGCCGTGGCGCCTGTGTGACCGGGCGTCGCCCGGGTCGCCGGCGCGGCTGTCGGGGATTCTCCCGGGGTTTGGATCGGCGACCCCGCGCTCGCCGGCGCCGCCGTACGCGTCGCGGTGATAGGCGCGCTCGAGGGGATAGCCGTAGCCGTAGCCGACGTAGCAATCGACGCAGTGGTGTTGGCCGGCGGGGTGGTTGGGCCGATCGGGGGCTGAGGTGGACCGGCGGATACGACCGTGGCGGGCGGCATGTTTGTGCTGGTGAGGATGGGTGTATTCGTCGCCAGGTAGATCGGCGCGAGCAACACGGGCGGTGTGGGCGTGCCGGTGGGCGTGGGCGTGGGCGTCCCGGTGGGCGTGGACGTGCCGGTGAACGCCGGTATAAACGTATCGGTGGGCGTAGGGGTGACGCCCGTGACAGGGGTGTCGGTGGCGCGCGGCGGGGTGGTCGATGTCGCCACGGCCGGCGGAGCCGTAGATCCGGGCGCCGCGGCTGTGCCCGTCGCGGGCGGCGTAACCGTGGCCGTGGGGGAAGACGTGGCGATCGGGGATGTCGCGACGGTAGACACGGGCGCAGACGCGGACGGGGTCCCCGTCGCGGACGGCGCGACGGTCGACGCCGGCTGAGTAGCGACCGGCGACGTGGCGCTGGGGCTTATAGAGGGTGTGCCGGATGGCGCGGATGGCGCGGGCGACGTGGCCGTCGCGGCGGTTACGCTCGGCGTGGGGTAGCCTCCGCAAGAGGGCGGGCCGCATACAGCGGGCGCAGGGGCGGAGGGGACGAGGGACGCGCGCCGGCCGGCGCGCGACGCTCCTAGGCCGAAGGCGGTCGCGCCCGATGGCGGCGCGCCCGTGATCACCACGCCAAACAGAATCAGCATCACGACGCGCCGCCATAGTAAGCCGGACATCAACACCCTTCCTGAACCTATCGAGCCGCCACACCGTCTACGACGGGAGCGGGCGATGCGTCACGCCCCGCACGATTGCCGCCAGCCAGCTCTCGCCAGCCATCTCTACCGATACATGATAGCCACGTACGACGCGGCGCCGGCCCGCGCCCTCGATGCGCCGCGTCGCCCGCGAGGCTCCTAACTATAGTATCGCCCACGCGTCGAGCGGCCACCAGGAGGAAGTAACCCACGGAAAAGCGGGCTGCGATGACACGGAGCGCCGGCGCCCTCTCCCCTCCCTTGCAGGAGAAATAGCGTCCATCGCCCGGCCAAGGGTTTACAGCTCTGCGCGCGTGAAGCGTCTCCACAGGTCGTCGGCCAGCCGCGCTGGGTCCGCTCGCACCCCGTGGCGCGCGAAGTAGCGGCACACGTTGGCGATGTCGCGGGCGAGCAGGTCGCGCGCGTCGGGGTTGGCGCGCGGGTCGACCGCCTGGGGAAAGTCGATGACCGTCACCGAGCCGCGCCAGTACAGCATGTTGAACGCCGACAGGTCACCGTGAACCCGATCGCAAGCCAGCCATAGCTCGATGTTGCGCATGACGTGGCCGAAGAGGCGCCGCGCTTCGTCCGGAGCCGGCGAGACCGTGTGCAAGGGCGGCGCGGCCCCATGTTCGTCGCCCACGAAGTCCATCAAGAGCGCGCCCGACGACGACGCGACCGGGCGCGGCACGGCGGCCCCGGCCGCGTGGAGCGTGCGCAGCGTGTCGAACTCGTGGCCCGTCCACGCGGCCGCCTGCGCCTCGCGCCCGAACTGGGTCTTACCCTCGAAGGCGCGGCGCGTGCGCCTGTCGGTGATGACGCGGCCCTGCTGGTAGACGGCGTCGTTCTTGAAGTTGCGGTGTTGGCGCGAGCGGTAAATCTTCGCGGCGAAAAGCGCCTGCCCCTTCGTGGGGTCGCCCTCGCAGCAGTAGACCGTCGCCTCCTTGCCGCTCTTCACCTCATACAGAATCTCCGTGATCCAACCCTCGGCGAAGAAGGTGTCGAGCGCCGATAGCGTTTCCGATGACATGGTGTTCTCTCACTACTACTCATAGTCGTACTATCAAGCGATTCCATCCCAATCTCTTCCTTCATCGTCGCGCTCCTTTCGACTACAAAAAACAGAACCGCGGACGGCGCGACAGCGCCCTCCACGGCTCTTCGAGCGAGAGGCAACAAAAAACCGTGGGCGGCATGGCGCTCCATGCTCTACCCACGGTCCAGCGCGCGAGGCGCGGCCAGCTAGGTCATCGTGGGACCATCGCCGGCGAGGGGAGAGCACGAGTATAGGCGCGGGTATCGTTCGTCCGCGCGAAGATCGTGTACGTGTCGGCCATGGCTCTGCCCCCCTCCCGGAGTGCTCATCACTCTTCCTACGATCATAGTGCGGGCGGGGCACCTGTGTCAAGTGCGAGCGGGCAGAGGGGCAGAGGCCAGGGCTCCTGAAAAGTCGCCCGCGCCCCTCTCGCTACTCCTCGCCCCCTCCGCCCCTGGCTGACTAGTCCCCCGGACCCTAGCCGCGGGTCCGACGGCCTAGCGCGCCTCCGGGGGAACCTGGGGAGATGCCTCCCCCCAGACCCCCGCCATCCACAGGGCGTGTCGGCGGACGGGCTTGGCCGTCCCGACAATGCACAGACCCTGGGGCAAAGGCACGGCTCTTGCCACAAACGAGCATATCGTAACAATTGCTCTCCTACTATCGCCTGACCCGATATGTCGACGCCGCCATGCGCCATGCGCCATGCGCCATGCGCCGTGCGCGCTCGCCGCGCGACGGCCATCGCGTGGTCTGGCGCGACCTCGTGTCCATCCCGCTCGTCGGCGCCTACGCCGCCTTCTTCGCCGGGCAGATCGTGATGGGCATCCTCTCGGGGCTGTGGGCCATCTGGTTGAGCGACCTGGGCGGTTCATACACCTACATCGGCATGACCATGACCGTGTTCGCCCTGCCGCAGATTTTCCTGGGGGCGTTGGCCGGGCGGCTGAGCGACCGTCTGGGGCGCGCGCCGCTCTTGCTGGCGGGCGCCCTGCTGGTCAACGTCGTCTACGCCTCCTACGGCTTCATCACCAACCTCAACCTGATCGTGGTCGTGGGCATCGTGGAGGGCATGTTCATCATCTTCCAGCGGCCGGCCGCGCAGGGGCTATTGGCCGACGCCTCGCCAGAGGAGGCGCGGGGGCGCGCCCAGGGGTTGGCCGAGGCGGCCGGCACGGGCGCGCCCTGCCGTTCGCGCTCGCCGGCGTCGCTATGGCCCTCGGCTCGGTCGTGTCGGCGACGGGAGCGATCGTGCTGGCCCGCCGCAAGAGGCGCGCGGAGGCCGCGGTCACGGTAGCTAGGCCGCGCGCCGCCGGCGCCCGCGCGGAGGCCGCGGCCCGGTAGATGGCCTCCCCGCGTCAGCGCGAGCGGCCGCCCGTGGGTGAAACGGCGAGGTCGGGCGTGGGCGCCGGTCTGGGTAGTCGCAGGCCCGTGACGAGCGTGACGCTGCACAGCACGATGGCCAGGCCGGCGAGCGTGCCGAGGCCGACCGGCTCGCGCAGGAAGAGGGTTCCCCACAGGAGCCCGAAGCAGGGCACAAGAATGGTTACGGTGAGCGTCTTGGTCGGCCCGACGCTGGCGATGAGGCGGAAATAGATGAGGTAGCCCACCGCTGTGGCCAGCAGCGTCAAGGCCAGGAAGGCCAGCACGACGCCTGACGACGGTGGACGTGTCGGGAGGCGCGTCGCGGCCAGGGGCAGGAGCACGACGCCGGCGCCGAGCTGCTGCCCGATGGCCAGCGTGAGCGGCGGCGTGCCCGTGAAGGCGCGCGCCGCGTAGACACCCCCCGCCGCATAGGCGAGCGCCCCGCCCAACGAGGCCACGATCGCCAGCAGCACGGCGCCGTCCAGGCGTAAGGGGCTCCAGCCCACCAGCACCGCCACCCCGACGAGGCCGAGCGCGAGGCCGAGCGCGCGCCTCGCGGTGATAGGCTCGCGCAGCCACACGGCCGCGATGACGGCGGCGAACAGGGGCGTGGTCGCGTTCAGGATAGCCGCCAGCGAGGCGGTCAGGCGCAACTCCGCCGTGGCGATGAGGGTGAAGGGGATCGCGGCGTTGACCGTGCCCAGGAGCAGGTAACCCTTCCACCGCGTCCGCAGCGAGGGCAGGCGCCGGATAGAGGCGGCGTAGACCAGTAACGCTGCGGCCGCCAGCAGCACGCGCGCCGCCATCAGCGCGAGGGGGCCGAGCGCCGGGGCCGCCACGCGGATGAATAAGAACGAGCCGCCCCACATGGCGGCAAGCAGGAACAGCAGCGCCAGGTCGCGTGGTTTCACGTTCGCAGATCTCCTTGCTCCAGCATAGAGCCTGGAGTACAGTTCGTCCAGTTCGAGGCCTGCGACGCAGGGTCTGTGCATTGTCGGGGGGCCGAGCCCGTCCGCCGGCACGCCGCGTGGTTGGCGGGGGTCTGGGGGGAGCCATCTCCCCAGACCCCCGGAGGGGGCGGCTTTTAGGGGTAGGTTTTCCACG